>Ga0209700_100321_pt1 | contig 86114 bp, 43 predicted proteins | sample SiratroredBW_FD_187528 | JGI IMG/M metagenome (GOLD analysis project Ga0209700, IMG submission 187528) | Root nodule microbial communities of legume samples collected from California, USA - Siratro red BW (SPAdes) (version 2) | ecosystem: Host-associated > Plants > Roots > Nodule | place: USA... | reverse complement strand
AAATAAAAAAAAAAAAAAAAAAAAAAAAACAAAGTTTGTAAACAGAGTCTGGCCGACACTACATTTAAAATAAAAAACCATCCATACATGAATCTTACTTATGATTATAATTTTTTATTATAAATATTTTTACTTTCGAAGTTGAATCTATAAATATACATAAAATTTATAGTTAATATATTAAATAAATTTTATAATTACACTTTTAATAATTATTATTATTTAAATTAATTAAAATCAAAATTATAGTTATAATCGTGAAAATTTTATGAAATTGTAAATTATGAAATAATAACATTTGATTTTACTCTTAAAAAAATATATTTATCACGGTGAACAATTCAATAAAATATACTGTTAATTTTAATTTTTAATTGGATTTAAAATTTATTTTAATTAAAATTTAATTTATCCATAAAGTAAATAGTTGTTGCAAGATTAAAAATATAAGGTGAATTTTAATTAAGATTAAATTTTATTTGATCTGAATTTAAACTAAATTTATTTACTGAAGAAGGTGTACAGTTGATAAAAAGGAATAATCGAAAATGATTGTGATCCATATATCTTTCCGATTTTATTTTATGATGTATAATTTTATTATATCAATAATATATTTAGAATTTGAATTACAAATAATATATAAGATGGTAAGATCTTAAATTTTAGGATTAAAATTTCAATTTTAATTACTTTGATTATTATGATTATGATTATTATTATAATTAACAATAATATTAAAAATAATTTTAATAATATATATATATATATATATTTTTTTTTCTTATTCAAATTGATATCATTATTATCAATGTTAATATTTTTTTTATGAAGACCATTTATTCAGATTTTTTTATAAGCAATAAAAATATTATATAGGTGGAATGTTTGAGGCATTTTATCCTTTTTAGTGTTGATACACAAAGAAAAAATATAAAAAATAACATAAGTATGAAAACCCAATCTATATTTAGACCATCTCGTACAAAACCCAATCAAATCTCAATAAAGCTTATTGAGTAAACCTACAACATAAGTATGAAAACCATTTCTTGCATTTTATTTTCTGTTCCTTCACAAATGAATAGCAAACCTCGTAACTGCAGGCGAGTGGAAGAGGGATAGGGATGTATCGGATAGGTGGATTTGAAGAAGTTATACAGTAGATTGTGGATATAGTGCTGTAAGCCAAATATGGTTCTCTTCTAAACATTGATTAGTGGTGGGAGACGTGGAGTCTTAAAGTTGAAGGTCCAGCTCATGTGTAGAGGGTAATGTTAGAAAAGCTATCAACTAGATTTAATTTGGAGAGGAGATAGATCTTAATTGTAGTAACTTATGTGCGTTTTATAAGAAGGTTGAGGAAATAACCCAATATGTTGTTATTAATTGTAAAGTAGCACAAAGCAGAACTATGATGATAAATGGATACGAATCTAATCTATGAGGCACTATAAGATTGTTAACACTTCTAGCATTTTATCTGGCATGCTTTAATAAGAAAATAAATACAATTTGGAAGGAAATGTAGATGATTATAGTGAGGAAAATATTGAAACATAAGAATAGAGTAGTGTTTAATAGTGAAATAGTAGACAATGAGGAAATATTATCATTAGCCCAACTCAAAACTTGATCCTGGACTAAGTTTAGATGACAAAGTGTGAACTACTCCTTTTTGGATTGGTATTTATACCCTGCTCTTTGTCTAGGTAGTATTATCTAATTTGGGTTTCATGTATTAACATTGGCTGTAGGGTAAATTGAGAAGGGTAACGTGGATATAGATCCAGTATTGAGTGATAGGCTAGGTGTACGTCTGGTATTTGTTGTAGATATGCAATTTTAGTGTAGTAGACATGTCAAGATTAAGCTGGAGAAGGGCATTGGAAAATGGAGAATAAAGGTGTAGAACTTGAGGTCTTGAAGGTGCAGAAAAAGGAAAACACATGTTATTAAAATACAAGAAGAAGTTAGACCTTATAATAAATATAGTCTCTATTTTTAGCAGCATCTTGTCTCACCGTAGACAGCTAATAATATAATTGGGATATTTGTTATTGAGTATTATCCTGTATGTTAGGGATGACTCTCTATATCATGGTGTGGGAAAATGTACTAGTGTGGCCTTTTAGCTAATTGTTATAGAAGTGACCAACTGGTTGAGTTTGTAATATGTTGAAAGACAGTTTTTGTGAATGTAATAAAGTAGAAATATTTCTAAAGTGCTCCCATTAATTTTATTTTTTGTTATTAAAAATACAAATGAATTTTTTTATTGTTATTGTCCATATCTCCTTTCACCTATTTCTTTTTCTTTTTGACATAATTTCTCGTGATGCAAAATTTTGTAAGTCTATATTAATTAATGATTTCCCCTAATGCTTGGACATCAATGAGACAAAATATTCATAACAAAATTCTCATATTCTGGCTGAATACAAAGTTCAATTGTGTGTAAAAACCCTTTGACACTAAAACTTAAAAGGAGGGATGAGAGATACCATATAAGGGAAGATGCAGATTACTTCTGATGTCTGGTTGGTTGCTTTGAAATTAGGCCTGAAATGTGGCCATTTGGACCAATGTATTTTAGTCAAAAGGGGGACTGAAAAAAAATAAAATAAAATGAAATCCTAGGAATGGAAAAGAGCTTTAAACTGGAAGCAATAAGGAAGCTTAGAAAAAATGTAGAAGTGTGAAGGTGCTGATAATACTGTCACGATGAAAAATTTTATTTAGTTACAGAAAAAAAATCTATAGGTATTATATAAATTCCTAATTAACTAGTGGTATATTTTTTCATAATCTATCTTTATACAATTTTTCTTTTGTTTATGCACTTCATCTTCGACTTCATTTGTTATTATTTCACATATCTAATAATATTCTTTTCTCGATGAATTCAATCTATCTTTGATTGATAATTTATTGTAAGACTTTCTTTAGTCCTTTGAACTAACCTTGGAGATAATCTTATAAACATTGCTTACTAAAAATAGCTTCAATACATTGACACTGTAGTTTATCAGTTCCAAAAAACCAATCCAAAAAGAAAATACACCTCCCCTACAAAATACTCATATGCCATCATGGAATAGGAATAGTAAACACAGACAGAAAGGGTGGTACGAGCCTCCAACTTCAAAACTTCTTTAGAGTAGAAATCTGAACATTCACTTAAGATTGCTTGGGAAGATTGCAGTAAATATCTGAGTCAGAAATTTCATGTAATCTAGCTTGGTATTAAAATCTTTCACACATGAATTTTTGACACATCCCTTTGATTGTCTCTCAGAATACTTTTATGAAGTTGAAACTGAAATCACCGTTTCTCCACCACAGAAGAGTCACTCACGTTGCAGTATCACTAAACTCAATGCTAAACTCAATCAAAGTATGCACAATCCAAACTAAAGTAAAAGTAGAATCATTTTTGGCATTTCACTGTGAATGGTGGCATTATTAAATTGTCGAAGGATTGTTGGGTGGTGATAAGCAACTTAAGGAATCATTTCTTAGACTATACTCTGTCTCAGTTAGCAAGGAGAAGGTAGTTAATGAGATGGGTAAGTGGATTAGTAATGAGAATAGGAAATATTTTAGATGGATGTTATCTTGGTTTGTGTGAGAACAAGGATTGAAACAACAATTAGTGAGTGAAATATCTATTGTTCAATGGAATAAAGTTACATTAGATGCGTGGTGTTGGATGGGGGAGGATACGAATGTTTACACAGCTCATTCTAGTTATATGGCCTTGTTAGAAGAAGATGAAAACCCATATGTTGAGAGATGTGGGGAAGTTTGGGACCTTCGTATGCCTGGCTCAGGTAAGGGATTTGGTTGGAGATTCTAGGGCGAATCTCGTGAGAAGAGGGATTAATATACAGTGCAATCTCTGTCCACTATATATGAAGGAGGAGGAAACAATACAATTGTGAGGTCTCCCAAAGAGTGTGGGACAAGTGTGATAGGTGGTTAGGATTAACCTCTGTTAGGAATAAGGATATTATCATTCACTTTCGAAACTTTTTTTGCAATTGGTTTGAGTAAGAATTCTAACATAGTTTGGAAAGGGATGTGGTTGACAATAGTGTGAAAAATTTGAAAACATAGGAATAAAATTGTTTTTAGTAATGGGATAGTCGATGAGGTTGAGATTTTTGCAATGACACAAGTGAAAGCATGGTATTGGGCTAAGACTGGTAGGCAGAAAATACACTACTCCTTTTCCGACTGATGCCTTAACCCATGAGAATGTTTTTTAGAGCTTATATAGTGTTTGTTGAAGAGTACTGGATGTCCTCTCTGTTGAAAATAAAGTTAATTTTTGGTTTTCTACAATATTCTAAGTTGTCGATAATTAATAAGGTAGTTGAGGCAATTCTACAATGTTATAGAGATGTATAAAGTTAATAGAGTAATTGAGAAGTCTACCATTAATAGGGTAGTTGGGAATGTTCAAATTAATTAGGAGTCTAGAACATTTCCATGAGTACTATAAATAGAGCTAGTCATTAATCATTTGTATCAAGCCATTTTGAGAAGTAAAAATCTTCTAAAGTTTTTTTCCTCTTCTCTTGAATCATTCTCCTTATTTTTTAGGTTATTCTTCTTTGGTTGTATTCTTCCATCCTTTGAGTGTTCGGTCTTGGGCTAGCAAACTTTTACTCCTTTTTCTGCTGTTCTCTTATATTTTACATGGTATTAGAGCCATAAGGACTCTAGTATCGTGTGTCAAGATCCCTTGGTGGAAAAATAAACCGGTACCTCAAAAATGGATTTAAGTGGTCGTAGTGGACTTGGTATTGAGGTATTAAATTAGTCCAACTACAAGGTATGGAGGACTTATATAGAGTCTTACCTCATTGGTGAAGATTTGTGGCATGTTATTGACGGGAGTAATACAACTTCTCCCACAGACGAGCAAGGAAATGCTGATGCATTCAAAAGATGGAAGTAGTTGAATGCAAAAGCGGAGTTCGTGTTGAAGCGGTCGATTTCTCACGGCTTGTTCGATCACATCATGCGGTGCAATTCAGCCCATGAAATTTGGCGGACTCTTGACAAACTTTTCAATAAGAAGGATGAAGCACGACTTTAGATTTTGGACAATGAGTTCGCTAACACCACTCAGGCAGGGTAATCTCTCCATTTCTGAGTATTTTCTTAAAGTTAAAAATCTTTGTTCGGAGATTTCCTTGTTAAATCCAGGAGAGGCAATTTCTTAAGCTCGAATAAGAAGAATTATTATTCGAGGATTGAAGCGGGAGTACATTCCATATGTGACATCGATACAAGGATGGGTTCAACAACCATCCTTGGAGGAGCTCGAGAATCTACTATCCTCTCAAGAGTCACTAGCAAAGTAAATAGCTAGTGTCTCAATAAAAGAAGGAGAAGGGAGTGCTCTCATGGCAAGACAGAAGTTTTGTCAAGAATAAAGGAAATCGAAATAGCTCGACCTCTCGCCCATATGACCAAAGCAACTCCAGTCCGAGTGGAGTACATGGTGAGTCTTCTAACACTACCTCCAATAAGAAGATTTTCAAATGCTATCGGTGTGGCGAAACTAGACATATCAAAAGATTTTGCCGAGTTAAATTATGAGAGAGAAATGTAGCTGACAAGATTGAGGAGGAAGAAGACTGGGGGAAGTGTTTTGTGGCGGAGACAAAATCTGTAGATGCCTTGGCTTCCATCAACTTTGAAGATGACTGGATCGTGGATTCCGGTTGCGGCTATCATCTAACGGGAGACCAATCCAAGTTTTCCCAAGAGTATAATGGGAATGAAGCCATTGTCACGGCCGACAACACAGTCCATCAGGTGGAGAATGAAGGCACTATCGTTATAAATATGAAACAAGAAGATTCCATTACACTTAATAATGTATGTTCCAGGTATGAAGAAAAATCTTTTCTTAGTCGCAAATGCTGTTGATGCTGGAAAGTTTGTGTTATTTGGTCCACGTGATGTGAAGTTTCTGCGGAATATTAAGGAGCTCAAGGCTGATGTTGTTCACACCTGTAAGAGAGTAAAAAACTTATTTGTTTGTTTTGTCTGCTTCCGATTCATATATTGAGAAAATGAGCAACAATGATAATTCACATTTATGGCATACTAGACTCGGGCATCTTAACAAGGATAAATTAAAGGCCATGGTAAAATTAAAATTGGTAAATGGTTTGCCTAATTTGTCAAGTTTTGGTGGAGGTGAAGTGTGTGAAGGTTGTCAATTTGGGAAAACACATTGACTTCCTTTTGACAAATCCACGAGTCGATGTACGGCTCCATTAGAGCTTATTCATAGTGATTTGATGGGTCCGACAAGATCCCCCTCATTTTCTGGATACTCTTATATGTTGATTTTTGTTGATGATTATAGCAGATTTACATGGGTATACTTTGTTAAGCACAAATCAGAAGTGTTTAACAAATTTCTGGAGTTTAAGGAGGTGGTAGAAGGAGTGTTTGGTTCCAAAATCAAGCGGTTGCAAACTGACAACGAAGGTGAGTTTACTTCTGAAGAATTATTAACTTTTTGCATAAAGCATGACATTAAGAGAGAACTCACATGTGCCGAGACACCTCAACAAAACGGGGTTGCAGAAAGAAAGATCAGGCATTTAACGGAAACTTGTAAAAGTTGTTTGCACGCGAAGAATTTGCCCAGAGCATTATGGGCGGAAGGTATGCAATGTGCAACTTATTGATTAATAGAATGCCACTTTCTCCAATTAACATGAAGTCACTATATGAACTTATCTTCAAAGAAAAACCGAGTGTTAAACATCTTAAAGTTTCTGGGTCTATTTGTTATGTCCATGTGCCCGAATCTCAAAGAACTAAACTTGATGCAAAAGCAAGAAAATGCATTTTTGTCGGGTATGATGAAAGGAAAAAAGGCTGGAAGTGTATGGATCCAAAAACTCATCTTTCTATTGTTTCTAGAGATGTTGTTTTTGATGAAATTTCTCTATATTACGAAGGAATGATGACGGACCAAAAAGGGGCTAAAAATTGAACCCCTAATACTATGGAATTGGACATAACTGATAATCTTTCAGAGAAGCAAGGTGAAAGGGGAGTTCAAGCACTCAACATTTCGAGTTGCAACGTCCAGAAGAATCAACTGATGCAACCAGATCTGAGAAGCCACAGAAAACCATTGTCAAACCTGCACGCTATAGAGATGAAAATGTTATAAACACATATTCTTGTTTTTTTTCAGGTCTCATTGATGATGAGGAACCTCATACCTTTGAAGAAGCAAAAGGAAACAAAGAATGGGAGCTCGCAATGGATGATGAAATGAAGACACTCGAGAAAAATCAAACTTGGAGCCTTGTTCCCAAGCCAAAAGATGTACAACTTGTTTCTTGTAAATGGGTATACAAAATCAAAAGAAAAGCGGACGGGAGTGTTGAAAGATATAAAGCAAGGTTGGTAGCTCGAGGCTTCTTTCATAAATATGGAGAAGACTATGACGAAACTTTCAACCCCATAGCCAAGATGATTTCTGTTCGCATGGTGTTGGCCTTAGCAGCACTCCATGATTGGAAGTTATGGCAACTTGATGTGAATAATGTGTTCTTATATGGGGAGCTGGATAAAGGCATCTATATGGAACAACCTCCAGGTTATGTTTCTAACTTCCATCCTAATTATGTGTAAGCTTAAAAAGGTTTTTTACGGGCTCAAGCAAGCTCTGCGTGCATGGTATGGTAAAATTTCTCAGTATTTACAATTTTGGGCTATCAAGCTTCAAATTCAGACCCTAGCTTGTTTGTTAAAAAACAAGGAAGTTTGCATCTTGTTGTGTTGTTGTATGTGGATGATATGATAATAACAGGCAATGATGAAATGGAAGTTGATAAGCTTCAAGATGAGTTGGCCATCAAATTTGATATCAAGAAGTTGGGGGAGCTACTTCACTTTCTTGGCTTAGAGCTGACAAACTTGGCAAGTGGTATTTTTATTTCTCAATAAAGTTATACCAAGAAGTTAGTTGAACGAGTTGGGATAAATCAAAGCAAAAGGTGTTTAACTCGCTAGAGGCAAACAAGAAGTTAAGGCGTGAAGAAGGATCACTTTTGGCCAATCCCCAGCCTTATCGTGCTCTTGTCGACAGTCTTTTATTTTTAACTATCACAAGACCTGATATTTCCTTTTCAGTTGGTTTGGTTAGCAAATTTATGCAGTCACCAAGGAAACCTCACTTAGAAGCAGCAAAAAAGATTTTGAAATATGTCAACTCAACTCTTGACATGGGTCTATTTTTTGAGAAGAAAGTTACCTCCTCTCTAGTTGGTTTCACCGATGCTGATTTTGGCGGAGACTTGGATGATCGAAGATCCACTTCAGGATGTATTTCTTAGTGGCGGTATAAGTATTTCTTGGTGTAGCAAGAAACAAAATTCAGTCTCTTTGTCAACTACAGAGGCAGAGTACAAAGCTGCTGCTCAAGAATCATTTGGCTTTAAAGACTTGTGAACTATTTACATCTTCCTATAACTAAGCCAACTGCACTTTTTGGAGATAATCAAAGTGCTCTCAAGCTCACCAATAATCCATTATTTCATGCAAGAACCAAGCATATTGAGATCGAGCATCACTTTATTAGAGAAAAAGTTCTTGACAACACCATCGACGCGTTGAAAGTGAGAAGTGAGGAAAATATTGCCGATATTTTCACAAAGTCGCTTTCTAAGACTTCATTTGAATTCCTTCGTGCGAAACTCAGGTTAATATCCAAAAAACCACTTTAAGGGAGTGTTGAAAATAAAGTTGATTTTTTGTTTTCTACAATATTCTAGAGTTGTCTATAATTAATAAGGTAGTTGAGGCAATTCTACAATATTATAGAGATGTCTAAAGTTAATAGAGTAGTTGAGAAGTCTACCATCAATAGGGTAGTTGGGAATGTTCAAATTAATTAGGAGTCTAGAACATTCCCATGAGTACTAAATAGAGCTAGTCATTTGTCATTTGTATCAAGCCATCTTCTAAAGTTTCTTTCCTCTTCTCTTTAATCATTCTCCTTATTTTTGAGGTTATTCTTCTTTGGTTATATTCTTCCATCCTTTGAGTGTTCGGTCTTGGGCCAACAGACTTTTTCTCTTTTTTCTGCTGTTCTTTTATATTTTACACTCTCTTTGTTAATACTTACTAAGCGTACTCGGGTTGGTGAGGGAGCAGGTAGAAAATGAACTAGGTTTGTGTTCTATTCACTTGCAGGTAAAACATGACAACTCTAAACCGATAATAAATTTGCATGCGAAGAAGGAATGAGGTATAGAAGACTTTATAATAAATTATGAAATATAGTGCTAAAGATTGGAGACAAGGGTGGCAGGAACTGCAATATACCAAATCATGCTAGAATATAGCTATGCTAATATCATGCCTTCAGTTAATATTGTGTGCTCTACGTCCTGTTAACATAGCCTGTTATTTGTCGTTTTAATTTGAATTTTGACACAATGTTGATTCAGTTACTGTATTACTGTTATTATCCGTTTTGTAATTAAAACTTGTTTTAGCTATATAAATATGTTTTATAATAAGATTGTGAACACCATTAAAATGCTCCCATTAATTTTATTTTTCGTCATTAAGAAAACAAAAGTGTGACTTTCCTCTACAGTATTCTCTTCACTCCTGAGAGAAAGTTCTCACTCTCCTCTCCCGCCGTAAGTCATCATCTTTATTTCGTGACAAATGAATAGATTCAACCAGAGAGACAATCTTCATTAACAAGACTATCCACCGAACCAAACACTGCATTAATTTTTACTGAAGGAGTAAAAATAGGTGTTTACTTCCCTTGAAGGGAGGTCATTTTGGAAGGGGAAGTTGTGGGGGGTACACATACCTTCTCCCCCATGCAATGTGACATATATTTGCAAGGAAAGTTTGTGTGTCATTATAGAGTTATTCTTTTGGCAGTGGGAGCATCTACCATGTGCAAAGGAATTGATTCTTCTACCTTGAACAGTGCCTTTAATTGACCATACGTTGGAGAGAGGTGTTGGTTGCTTGACAATTTTGCATTTACGTACTCGTGAGCATAGATAATGAGGACACCTGTGTGTTGGCTAAGCTTTTGCCATTGATGTTTATAATTATTGTTTTGCGCTTGTTTATGAGGTTAGGTCGCCATGTGTACGTGTTAAAGACCATCAGATTTATTCACCTCCAGTAAGTTCAACACAAAATAAAAGCATGAATGGTTATTTTAGTTAATGCTTGTATGAATTAAAGGTTAAGGTGAAGGAATACTTTCTACACACATAATCAATAATATTTAAAAATTTTCACATAACCGATTACCTATTCTTCTTTCCACATAATCGAATCGAATAAGTAGGACTACATTATTGATTATAATCCTATTATCATGTTATTGGTGTGTGTATGTAGGAAAAAAAAATGCTTGAATTATATAGGTTGATTGTTGAAGCCAACGTGGTCCTTGATATTAATGGTTTGATGCATTTCAATTTGTAATTACAATGATATAGTACATTTGGGTATATGTACTAGTAGCAATTTGATTTATAATTTGAAAATTGTACATTGTGGAATAATTTTTAATTAACATATATTTATGATGGTTTGAAACTTGTTGGTTAGTATTTAATGAGTAATTAAAAAATACATTTACTATATCTTGTTTTATGTAAAATACATTAACTAAATTATAATCAAACAATGTACTGTAAGTAATTGATATTTGAAAACTTCTTTTGGATTTAAAGTTGTTCAGATAGTTTGCTTATACCCAACTAAAACTGGATTTCTAATATATATTTTAAAAATTCACCTTGTATTTGATCAACTCTTAGTAACTAAACATATTTTGTTCACTTTCATATAAAATAACTATTTAAACCATGGTAAAAAAAATAATTTTAGTTAAAGAGATATTTATTTAATTTTTTATAGTTTATATTTATTTTCATTTAGTAGCTTAAACATATCTAATATTTTTTTTCCACTTATAAGTGCAAAAAAAAAAAAAAAAAACCTAAAATAAGTGACGGCATTCCTATTCCTAAATAACCTACCCACTAGAGAAAAATGTTTTAGATTAAACTAGGTACTTTAATAAGCATGATCATATGACTACATAAGTTGGGAAATATTTTTCAAGACAAATTTTCCTCCAAATATAATGGATTTTCACATTTTGTTTATGTTGTAGTAGTATATACATTACAATTATGTATCGAGAGAACAAAATGAGCCTTCAGTGATTATGTCTAATGACTTCAAATTTGGAGAGATGAAATAAATTGAGAGTGATGTAAACAGATGGAACGGAGATGGAGAGATTAATGACGTTACACCTAGTTTTTTCTCTCCAAGTAAATTCTTGTATACATAAATTGGAACATTTCAAAAATATTTCATATAATATAATTTTTTATTGATAAAAATAAAAATTCATATAATATAATTCTTTATTGATAAAAAAAATAAATATTAGACCACATTTTAATTTAATAATTATGATTATATATTAGATTACTTAAATTTTTACATTAGTTTTAATCTTCTATTATTTTTTCTCTAAAACTTCATTATTAATTCATTAATCCCTCAAAAGTTTTATAAATTTTAAAAGAATCATAATCCACTCTCTCTCTCTGCAAATCTCCTAAATTCCCACTTCACACAAAAACTAAAATTCCCGTGCTCCCAGATCCTACACACACTACCTCCAAATCTTAATATCCCTAATCCGATTCGATGGAAAGTATGGGCTAGGAATTGTGAATCCAACGGCCCAACCCGTTTTACCCTCATCTACTGTTGTCCCCATTGAAAATCTTGATCATTGCATAATGGTGGATCGACCTACTAATTTTTTTAATTTTTTATTTTTTATTTGTATATATATATATATTAAAATTACATTTAATTATATAAATATTTTTAAATTTTTAACTAATTAATCTTTTCAATCGGATAAATTAAAATAATCATTATCTTTACTCTATTATAATTAATAATTGAAATTAATTGTATAAGTACTAATGATTTATGTTATAGTGTTATTGTATATTTATATTTTTTAAATAATATAATAAAAAAATAATCTTCTAATTATTTATTATTTTAATTTAAAAAAGAAAGAACTAACGAGTCTGCTCATCTGTTTTATTTTTGGTATATCAGTTTGACGGATTAGGGTGAACAAGTCAAAAATAAATGATGGACTAAAAACACTATCTCAATTAACCAAATTTTGATGAACTTTTGGATGAAGGATCAAAGAAAGATGTAGGTGCAAGGAAGGGTTTTGAAAGATGGGTTAGAACATGATGTGTAGAGGTGAGGGTTGGGATTTTCTTTGAGGAGACAAGGCGAGGGTTTTCATCATAATTTTGCAACCTTCCACTTTAATAGCGATAAATGCATGCGAACTTGCTCTGAACTTTATACTTAAAATCCCTTTGATAGCTTCAAAAATGCAAGAGTTGATTGTTGTTGATAGTATTTTCAAAAGCTTTTATAAGGTTGGTTGTGCATACTTATTTCCTGGTTTATTGCTTAGAAAGTTGCTTGTCACCATATTTGGGTTACTAAATTTTGTTTGGTCTGTTTATACTTTTTACTACACACTTTTAGTTTCGGTTCCTACCTTATTGGGGTGCATTAACTGCCCTTGTCTTTTGGTAATGTGCTTCTTCAATCAGCTTAAAGACTGTTGACTGTTTCTTTTTAGCATGCTTTTACAAATTCTAACTTTGGGTGAAAATGGTGACCTTGAGAATGTGAAATCGGTGTGTATATCTACTTGTTTCTATTATTATATAAATAACAATTGTTGTTTGTTGTCATTGAGGTCAATTGAAGATTAGAAAGGTACCTCCCACACCACACCAATAATTACACTACTTGCAATTTCATTATCAACAAAGTTGAAACACATCATCATATGTCACCACACTAATGTTAATGTGTGTAGCTATGTGCCCTCCTTCATCATAGACCCATTAATTCATCATTTTGTCATAGAATCTTATGAGCCTATTCCAAAGGGTAGTGACATATCATTTGACTTTGATTTGAGTATATGAATATTTTTATTCTTTTGCCAAACGAGTTCTTTGTTTCATTTTTGTTTTGTGTTTTTTTTTTCAATATTCAGGAGAAATTTAATTGTTTGAAAACAATAAATAAATTAATAGGTAAGTCATTAGGACCACATACCATTCGAAAAAAAATTAAGTAATTGATTAAGAAAAAATTTATCATACGACTTATTTTTTATGCTCTTTGATTTGTGTTTAAAAATGACTAAAAGAATAACACATTACTTTTATAAATAATTATAATATACCCATATGTGCATTTAATAATATAACTTTAGAATAATATATTATATTAGAGGATATATATATGTTCTGTAGTCTTATCTTTATCTTTATATAAAAACTTGTGAAAGATTTAAACTAATCTATAATCTTTTTATTCTTGTTGTATATTTCATAAAGTAACATATAAATTAATTTTTGAAAATATGATTTCATTATAAGACTTGGATATCCTTGTTTAATCTTGTAAAATTTCTATTACCTTGTTTAATTACTAAAGAATTTGATTGTATTTTATATTTGTCAATTATCAAAATTGTTAAAACAAACTCATATATATCTTAACCAATATATGATAAAAGAGTAATATAAGATGAAAGAATAATTTTTATTTCAAATAATTCACTTTAATATTTAATGATATGTTTTAGAATATAGTTTGAAAATATATGTTTTAGAATCTATTTTGAAAAAATAAAATGATTTCACTAAAAAAATTACGTTTTAGCAATCATTAAAATTGGTTCCTAAATGATAAAAATTGGTTGTTAAATATGGTAATTACTGAAATAGCGATCGAAAATAAGTAGTAATGAAAACTGTAGTTGTTAAATAACTAGAGACTGATTTTTTGAGTGGTCGCAATTTAGCGATTGAATATGTGGTTGCGAAATCGGTGACAGATTGTTTGGTTTCAAACATTTCTTGAAGATATTGATCGTTAAAATGAAATAAAACTCGGTGGCTAAAATAAAACAATTATTAGTGACTGATTCGGTGGCTGAAATGAATTATCGGTAGTTAAAGTGGTGACTAAAATAAAATATTTATCGGTGGTTAATTCGGTAGAGAAAGAGAAGTAAATTTTGGAGACTAAATCGGTGGCTAAAATTAAAGAAAATTTGGTAGCTAAATATCACCTATTTTTACATATTATTTTGGTATGTTTATAAACAATTTTCAAACCTGCTTATAAATACTCAAATTTTAATCATGCTAATGAACAATGAACTTCAATACATAATATAGAAAATAGTAGTATGAGCATATTACATAATGATAAGTATTGTAAGTAAATTAAAAAGAGTCCAATATATTATAAAATTCATCATATAGTTGTTAATCCTCATCTGCAATATCATTTCTAATGTGGTTTTCTCTATGATGTCCATTGGGGGAGTAGGATTTGAAGGCTTGACATCAAATTATTCAATTGAATGTGTTGTTAGATGAGTTTATCTACTCCTGATCTGTCATCACTTGCTCCAATTTTTCTTCAAGTGTCTACTCGTTGGCATGCTTTGTCATAAGTTCAACATTTAACTTTTGAATAGTCTCACATTTCTTCTATTTGATGGACTACTAAAGGTTGATTTGTAGTAGAGTCAACACTCTTGGAAGAAGTAAACCTTTTTCTCAATGCACCAAACCCATACACATATCCTTTTTTTTTTATTTCAACATCCAACAACATTGAAGTATATTTCATTGTCATCAATGGAGTCAACAAGAGAGTTTTGGGAAGATGAGCCTTCACCCATTAGATGTTGTTGGGCTTCTTTCCGACGTTACTTATATTTCTCCTGAAAATTAAGTCAAATATCATTACTGTGAAAAAAAACATATAATAAACATTAAATTATAACTCAAAGTTTAAGCACAGGTCTTATCAATGACCCATTGTCCAATCTTTAATTTTTTTGTTTCTCTATAATCTCTCAAGCAATTAGTTGTCGTTCAATCTCCTTAACAATTGATATTACTCTCTTTATCCTTATTCATTTTAGAAAATTCAAGTCCAAGTACTAGAATTGTGCAAAATTGTACAGATTTAATTTAGTTTAATTTAATACTAGGTTTCACTAAATATTTATAAATGCTAAGATGACATTGTGCAAAATTGTGCAGGGAAAATGTTGAAATCTAATAACATGGCACCTGAAGGTTCATTGTCACATGCTACAATTATTCATAACCTACATTAAAAATTCACGAAAAAGACTACTTTTATATAAATTAATAATAAAAGATTAAAAAATTATAATAAAATACAATCACATATAATTAAGAAAATATATACCTCCAAATGACACGACAAAAACAACAGAGCTAAGAGCAGTTGTACCAGCACTACAACCAATAAATCCACTTGTTCCAATTATATGATACTAAACAATTATATACTAATCTTTCTCTCATCTACAGATAAAAGATGATAAAATTTATTTGTTTGAAAATCAATGCAGTACGAATACTTACGTCATCTCATACAAATGATAATAGAATGTGAAAATTTACAGTTTAATTTAATTCCATCACTTAAATTTACAGTATACAAAGTGTTAGACATCAAATATTTTTGGGTAAATAGATTAATAGGAATGAAAAAATTAACCAGAAAAAAAGATAAATATTAAAAAAGAAGGTAAAAGAAATCACATTTCATTTGTTATCAACAATTAATATTACTCTCTTTATCCTTATTCATTTTAAGAGAATTTAAGTCCAAGTAATAGAATTGTGCATGTTTAATTTTGTTAAATTTAATACTAGGTTATGCCACCTAAAAGTTCATTATTACATGCTACATTTATTTTTAAATTACATTAAAGATTCACAAAAAGACTACATAAATTAATAGCAGGATTACAAAATTATAATAAAATACAATCTCATATAATTAAGGAAAAATAATGTTAGGTGATTCTTTTGTGTTCACTATTTAAGGACTAATATATTTCGGTCAGTAAATATGGTAGTTAAAGTATTTTATTTATTAACTAACAGTCAAATTAAATTTTAATTGCTATTTCAGTAATAATTAATAACTATATTGTTTTGGTCGCTAATATCAATAACTAACTACGAACGCCAGTTTTTGATAGTTAAAATCAGTAAATAAATCTTTTTTTTCTTATAGATTATTACTACTGTTAACTATTATACTCAGGTCACATTACCATGCATTGTGTCTATGTCAACACGTGACATAAGATAATACACATTTTTATCAAAGGGATTTCTTCGTAACAAATTCTAGAAATTTGTGTTGATTAAGAATAATCAAGATTTATTTACCAATTTAGGATGAATGTTGTAAATATCTTCAATAATTTTATAAAAATTAAAAAAATATTTTTAAAAGTTGTCTATTTATTTTAATATATTTTTATTTTCTTATTTTAAAGAGTTTGATTGTGATAAATAAAAATGATGAGAATATATTTAATGTGATTGTTTTTAATCAAATGATTTTTTCTTACATAAGGAATATTTTTTTCATGCAAGAAAAAGGCATTTAAAATTTTCCTATTTCATTGTATATTGAAATTTTGTTTTGCTACCTTATGTGGCAAAGTTGAATACCCTGGTCCATTAGGTTTAATATGTATGTACAAATAAATTTAGTTTGACAATATGTGGGTTAATTCTTATAAAACTTATAAACGCCCTTCACTGTATTTAATATTTTCTCCCCTAAACCTCCAAATATGCTTTTAGTCCATTAGGTGAAAAGAGATGAGAGATAAAAAAAACCTACATAATTTTTTAAAATATTGCAATAGATAATTTTCGGTATTCATGAATAATTTTATTAAGAGAAGTTATCATTATTTCATATAACAATATCAAATGACTAAAAAGTAAAAGGATTTGAGCATTAAAATTGTTTTTATAAAATATTCAATGAAAATTATTTTATTAATAAAGTAAATTGTTTGATATCAAATTCACAAATCCTATAACATGCAACTTTTTCATAAAATTAAACAAATTTAATTTATTAAAATTTTGATTGAATAAATAAAATATGTCTGTTTCATGTTATTATTTAGTTTAATTTTTATGAATGGAAAAGGACAATTTCATTAGTAATATGTTGAAGAAGGATGGCTGTGCAGTAAAGAATTCAGATTCCAGCTCCCATGGTTATTGACATTCTCAACAATCTTTGATGATGGTTGTTATTCATGCTATTTAATTGCATTTAGTGAAGGAGCCCACAATGAGAGAGAAGATTATGTGGTAACAATGCTTGCAGAAATAACTATGATCAAGTGAGTGCAATGGAATTCTGATGGGACAACTACCAACCCATTAATTGCACACACTGCATGTTTATCACAGAAAAAAATTCACGCATACAATTCTTTCTTTGCTTAGGTGATGGAGTTTAAGGATTTCATTTGAAAGGATTATTAGGAAGGTTATAGTTAAGATTGTGAAAGGTTGTAAAATTGTAAATTGTGGATCCAAAGTAGATTTTAGTGTAAATGAATTGTGTTGTTTTGATGAATAGAATATATGATTGTAATTTTTGAATTTTTTGAAAAGAATGAAGTATGTTTCTTTTTAATTATATTTTATTTTAATTGAAACTCATTCTTTTAAAAACATAAATCATTTAGTAAAAAGTATTTTAAAATTTTAATTGAATTTGAAATCCGTTTTATTTTTAATTGAATTTGAGATTTACTTTAATTAAAATTCAATTCACAAGGAAAGTGTGTTATAAGATTGAAAATATAAGGGGGTAAATTTTATTTGCATTAATTTTAATTAAATATATAATAAAATAAAATTTTAATTATATTAATTTTTAATTAAAATTATTTATTATTTGAAGTAAATCTATCTATCCAATAAAGTAAATAGTTGGTATAACAGATTGTCTGAAAAAATCATAATTCAACATTTTTTATTATTTCATCAGACGATTTTATAATTTTGTTACATTCTATTATGTATGGAATATGTGAATCAGATATAATATATAAAATTGTAAAATTTTAAAATTTTATATTAAAATGTTGAATTTAACTATTCTTTATTATCATATTAGTGCATTTCTTTGGTTTATGTTGGAGAGTTGGTGAAAAAGGAGAAAAAATAACACATGATTTAAATTAGGTTTATTACGTTTATAAAATGATTGGTGATCTTAATTATTTTTTAATATATCATTAATTATTTTTTAATATAAGTATTCTTTTGTTTTTCTTATTTTCTATTATAACAATAGCAATAAATATTTGATAATACTAAAAATAACTAATAAACCTAATTATTTTCTATTATTTTTTCAACTGAATAATATCTCTTTCTCCCATTTTTACGTTTTTCTTTTATTTTTCCTTTTATATTTTTCTCTCTCCATCAAATCCAGCATTTAATACATTTGACTTTTTGTAAAAAAATTGTTGTCATTTTCCTGTGAAAAGAGATTTTTTTTTACCAAAACAAATCAAATTGAAAAATAATTTTTGTTTTCAAATAAAGCACTGCATATTTTCTTTTCTAAACTAAACATCTTTATTCTTCAAGTTTAGAATTCAACTTTCAACTAAACTGTGAACTGTAATTTTCAGCGGAACAAAAGATATCAAAATTCGATTTCTCAATGACCGAATTCTAACATTTTTTTTTATGTTTTCTTAAAAACTAGAAGATTTTTTTAAAATATATACCTTCAATTTAATTTGACTCGAGAGAAATAACAAAATAAGTGATAATTTCAGTATAAATAAATTGTAGAAGAAATTGACTATAATTCCAATTTTGATTTTGTAATATAATTGAGAATACACTTTTTTATTATTATAATTTGTACAATAATTTAATGAAATATAGAAGAGAAATATAAAATTTTATATCATTATTAACATTAATATATTATTTAACAATTTTATAATAATGAATTGAAAAATATAAATTAAAAATAATATAAAATCAATTAAATTCCATGATAGTTAAAATTCAGGATTAATTTTAAATTTAAAAGTTAGTGTTAATTTAATTTGATGTTAATAAAATATATGAATGTTATTAACTTTAAATACCATTTTGAAGAAACATTATAAAATTAAAATATTACATCATCAATTAGTTGAAATTTTATTACAAAACAATTTTACTACAATGACAAACTCTTAGCTCATTTATTAAAAATCTTTAAAACTCCTTTTAAATATTTTTCAGTATTAAAAAATTAATTATCAAAGATAATTGCAAAAATTATTAAAGCAATAACAATCTATATGTCACATTTATTTACCCAACCTAAGATAATATTTATTTTATTAAAAATACTATATTTATTTTATTTTTCATTACTTCAAAACTAAAATTATACTGTTATTATAAATTATTCTACTATTTTTAAAACATTTTACTTTTAAAAAAATTAAAAAGAAATAGATTAGAATTCGATTTTTGGAAAGTCGAATTCCAACCTTTTTTTTTTTTTTTCAAAAACCATTATTTTACAGTTAAGAATTCGGTTATCCAAAAACGGGATGGTAAACTTGCATAATGAACAGATTTATTTTGGAAAAATAAAGTGTGCAGAGGTCTAATTAAGAAAATTTTTTATTTGATTTATTTTTGTAAAAAATCTTGAAAAGACAAATATCTAATTTGAAAAAAATTAAACATATAGGGTGTAATGTTGGGTAAAATGATGTAAATTATATTTTTTAAAAAGCCTGGCATCTAATGAATATGTTTATTTTTAAAATAATGAATATGTTTACTTTTTTATAGAAAAAACAATTAGTAGTATGATTAGGATATATAAGAATTTAATTTCAATCTTCGCTGTAAAAGAAGAAGAAACACTCTTTTAAAATTTTAATTAAATACTATTCTTCACTTCCCACAAAACATGTTTTATTTATTTTGTTTAACAATGACTGCAGTTTTAACATGTATATCAATATGGAATTATGTGGTGTTGTCAGTTTTCAATATAACATCAATTATTTTAGTTTTAAATAAAATGATATATTATTTGGTTTTTTAGCAGAGAACATAATGTAGTCAACAAATTTTAATAAAACTGTTCTAATAAGTGATTATTCATCGTTATTTCTAATTTATGTGAAAAAAAAAATTAAACTCTGGAATCTTTTTGTGAATTTAAAAGACTAGGTATATCTCACCTAGGATGGATGGTACTGTTATTGTGATAATAAGTGGAGACCTTTCTACCTAAAATAAATCTGACATTTATAAGGGTATTTATAAGGTCATTTTATTTTATTTAAATTTTATTTTTTTTCTCATATTCATAATGTCACATCAATTTAAATTTTATTTATAATTCATCTATAATTCTTTAAGACTCAGTATTAATATCAGTGGAACGTGTGTCCCTGCAATAGGCTTCCTAATCTTATCTCTCTTTCTTTTCACTCTATTTCAACTCCTGGAAACCTCTACATTTAGGGAGCGTCTGTTTGGTCCATTTAGCTTGGTACTACATGCTACTGTTTTCTCTGGTCTAGCTGCTGAATCAGGTGTGATCGATCTACCCCCCAAATAATTCTGGTTGCCGTCTGGTTCATTTTTCAAGGTATTCTCCTATCTACTTCTGCAACTTTTTTATATGAATTTTCAATTCATTGTGCAATGCTACTTTTACTGATAATGTTAATTCACTAAAAACTCAGACACAAACACAAACCCTTAGGGCAGCCTCGATGCTGTCATATCTAACATTTTGGTTTGTCTGTATATAGGCTCGTAAATCCTTTATTATATTATCACAACACAAGAGATTTTTACTTTCTCTCTACGAGCTTGATTCCCTCTTCTGAAAAACTGTTTTAGTTCAACTTTCTTTTGATCTTAAGGAACCATAACATCTCTTTCTGGTTTTCATAAGCAATATTTATCATTACGAGGGAGTAAAATGAAAATGGCTTGCTAATTGCTATCTCCTTCTCTCAGTTTCTCTTTATTTTGTTTTTTTCTTCACATTAAATGGCAATACGTTTTTCAGAAATTTAAATGCACCATTTGTGAAAGGCTAGTCTTTTCTGGTAGATGTTGGTTTTGACCGGTCTTTATAGTTAGACCATTTAGTGCGTATAACAGAATTAGCTTATGCGGAGAATACTGGCCTCTGTGAATTTAAGAAAAAAGGTTATTATTTGTTGGAAAATTAAGTAGTTCCGTAAGACTGAGTTGGAGGAGTTACTTTGTTTTGTAGGAAAAGGTTGAACATCATGTGCAAAACAAAGAAAGAAGGGTCGGAATTGAGGCAGCAGAGCAGGCCAACGTCGCCGGAGTTTTCTTCGTCATCGTCATCTTCTTCGGTGTCATATTCATCAAAGATGGCAGTTGAGGAGGAAGAGAAGGTGCATGGTGGAAATGCTCCAGAAACAAAGGCCATGGATCTGGTTGGTTGTCCTCGATGCTTCATGTACGTGATGGTATCAGAGAAGGATCCAAAGTGCCCTAAGTGCAAGAGCAAGGTTTTTCTTGAGTTTTTCAAACATGAAAACTCCAAGACAGAGAATTGAGCCATGGTGAGGAGAATTTATAGGCTTTAAATAAAATCATCGTTCTTTCTTACCATGTCTATGTTATTTAATCTTGAAATCAGAACGTTCGTACTTCATATCTTGTTGAGGGTGGAGTAAACGAACTATGAACTGTGGTATGGCGTACGTCCTATGCATCTACTTTTTTTTCTTTCTTTCTTTCTATGCTTGATGCATCCGTTTCTTTTACTCGATAGAAGGTTTTTATTTCTTGTCTTATCTCCATTTTTCTCACATTATATATTACTATTTCCTTTTCTTTTTCGAATATAAAGTATCGCTAGAAGTCTATTGGCAAATACTTGTTTTAAATACGAGTGCAATAACTCCTGCCACATAATATTACCGTGAAACAAATGGAATGAAATTTTAAGAATAACTTAATATTCCAAAATCAATTTGTAAAATAAAGTTTACACAAACGGAATTAATTTTATGGCAAATTTTATAAATTATAGTATAATTTTTATTGAAATTCTCTAAATGATGTATTTTTATTTATTTTCATATATGAATAAATCGTGATTATAAAGAAATATGTGATCTTATTACATAATTTTAATTTAAAATTAAATGAAATGAAATTATGAAAAGAGAACTCCAAGAAGTCAACTCATGATTTCAATTTAATTAATGAGTTAATTAAAATGGTGAGAATAATGCACCATTGTAGGGTGGTTAATCTTTTCCATCCATTCCTCTTTTTTTTTTTTTTTTTTTTTGTATGTAGTGTGTTGCTAGGTGTAACTAAAATAAATGCATTATTATTGTGCATTTATTTTAGTTACACAGTACCAACACACATGAGAAACAAACAAAAGAGGTATGGATGAAGAATATTAGCAACCACCTTAAAATTGTGTATTATTCTCACTATTTTAGTTAACTTATTAATTAAAATCTTGTCTTAAGTGTACAATTTCACCTCATCTGGTAAACTAAAATGTTTTCCCTTTCCATGATTGTACAATTCCAAAAAAGATTGTCTCATATACATCATTTATCCATATCCAAAAATAAATAAATAAAAAATACATCATTTTAAAAATTTTACATAAAAATTACACTAGTTTAAGAAATTGACCTGATTTTATTTCTACTTCATAGTAGATAACATCAATCTTGTTAGGATAGATTTTATAAAAAAAAGATTATTTTTTAAATACAAGCACAACCACTCCTTAACACATAATACTTCTCTTAATAAATAAACTTTTAAGTGTAACTCAATGTTATAAAATGAGTTTGTAAAATGAGATTTACATAAATTTATATATTATAAGTTCATCTTATTTTTAATCTACAGTGAATAACATCAATCTTGTTAAAATAGATTCTAAATAAGTGTAATACCATAAATGAATATTATGTTTAATTTAATCTTATAAAATTAGTTTGTAAAGTAAAATTTTATTTCTTTATAAAATATAAATACTTTTATTTATTTTTCTTTATAAAATATAAATACTTTTATTTATTTCAAGAGATGAAATAAATTTTGTAAAGTAAAACTTTTGCAGTAACATTATCATAGCATATAATTATACTCTTTCAATCAATTCTATCAATATAAAATATTTTTGTGATAAAATTGAAATTTAATAAAATAAAGTGGATTATCTCAAGATTCTTTCCCAGGCATTTCCCTCCGACGAAGGACTAAAATCAGTTCTTGAGGAGAGAATGATTTCTCAAGTCGGTTACTTACATAAATGGTGCAATAAGGGTACATAATAAAAACATTGGCATATATTTTGGTTAAATTAGTTTTGTTGCTATAAATTTTATTATAATAAAAGTTAAACAACTAAGTAAAGTGAATTTAATAATATGATTTATCATACGAATTGATAAACGATTTTATTACCATAAGAAACTGATATATTATCTGCACATCATTTTATTAATTAATTACCCATCTTCTAATATAGTTACTATTTAGACAAAATATTAAACAAAATAAATTAAATGCTTTTAAAAATTTTCCCAGATCGATTTAATTTTAGGATAAATATATATATGTACGGACTACGTAATCACAATCCATATAATGTCAACCTTGTTCACACTTAGACAACCTTAGCTATGCAGAACAGTTTTAAGGATTTTTAATTCATGTGAAGCTGTCATTTTGGATGACAGAGGCGGGGTAACGTAGGGGTCTGGATAGGAATGTTGGGTTCAAAACATTTATTTATTATAACTGGAACATCTGCGCTTTAGTTTATGTACGAAGATTAAAGTATCTTTTTTGTGCTTTTATTTTAATACATTTTTTATTACTGATAATATATATATATATATATATATATAATTTAATTGGCATTTGTTTAGTTCAAAATTAAACTCATTTCTATTACAATAAAATAAAACACAATGAAAACTATCTAAAACTTGCCATCACACCTAGCAAAATATAGCAGTAACTCATGTACTGTCACCTGAAGATTCGATTGAAAAGTTAAATTCTGATTTATTTATTTTAAATTAGAAAAAAAAAAGTGAAAGAAAATTTAGTAATACTGTATAAATAATAATTTTTTAAAATGGGTATATTTTGAGGAAAAAAATTCAAAAACCTCGCTCATTAAAAACAAATTACACATTCGATTAAGAACAAAATATAACTTCAAAATTTCAGCATCATTCATGTATAAGTGCCTGTAAGCTCTATTTGAACCGGAGGCCATGGCGTTCACTTTTATTTAGACAGGGAATTTATAGTAAGTTTAAGACAGAGGACAGAAGGATTTTTATCCTCTGCAAAGTGAAACTAAGCAAATCTCACTCATTCAATTTTTTTTCTTAATAATAAATTCTATTTTTAAAAATAAATGTCATCGAATTTAATGGTTAGATTTGAAATTGCCTCTGCTGTTTCTTTCCAAACTCCAGGGATCTCCTGGTCCATCAATATAAAGGTTAATTAACCGTGTTAATAAGGAGAGAAATAAATATACGTGTATGAGTTGTTTTTTTTATGTAAGCGGAAAGATTTTGTAAAAAAAAATTACAGAAATAGATAAATTATAAATTTATCTTGGAAAATGACTAAGTCATATTTCAAATTAAAATTTTAGTATTTTTAAATGAAAATTCGTTTAATTAAAGGACTTAAATTTTATTTCTATTTTTGATAAAATACGAAGATAATTTCAGCAAATAAGATTTTTTTAATATTTATTCATGAAGAGGTCTATGATTACACGACTTTTGGAAAAATAAAAAACGTTAAACAACTTTCTTGAATAGAATAACATAGTGAAATTGTTTATGACACAAATATTCCTACTTAAAAGTTGACAAACTAGTTAGATGAAGAATTAAATAATGGATATGAAAAAGGACATTGTTATTTCTTCAAACAAGTACTCCTCCTTTTGTTTAAATAAATATCAAATTTGATGTACGGAAGAATGGGGTGTTAACTAATAACTTTTGAATATATTTTTGTGTGTAAATGAGTTCTTGAATATTATTTTTTTGTTGACATATTAGTTTCTGTGTTATATGAAATGTTAATAGTAGTTAAATGGATGAATGATATGATAAGAAACAAAGTTTTTTCTTTCTCCTATGCGTAATAACATATGGTAGCCATTCATGATTAAGATGAATCAACTTAAATATATTTTAGTGTTCCAAATCTAAAATGAATTTCTTTTACTTCTTTAAATTTAGTTTTCAATATTTTAAAATTATTTATTGTAATTATTTTGTTGATGGCTTTGGAGCACACAGGTCCCTCCATCGCTAAGTTTGTACCTCTTCAAAGCTCTCAAAATCTCTTGGAAGTACAAGAAGTTTGTCATAACACAAAATCTGAAATCTCTTACCAATAATCTCCACACCACATGCTACAGTGATCAAATCTCCAATAACTCCCAAACTGTCATCACCAACCTCATCAATGGTCTCGGTTCTTCCTCCCCTCTGCTCTATACCCCGCAACCACTACAAGTTTCTCATGTGCAACCCATTAATGATTTAATAGTTCTTCTTTCACAATATTAGCATCCACCCTCCAAGTTCCCCTTTTTCTTTCCCAAAACAAGTTCTTCTTTTGGGAAGATACGACCCTTTTGGACAAGCTTCAGGTGTTGTATGTGGAGAATGTGCATGTCTTAAAGCTGGTTGCTTTTGGGTTGAAGGTTAGGCTTTGTGGGATAAAAAGGTATGATTTTATAATGTTCAGGTTATAGCGATGTGCTTAGCTTTCCTCTGTGTTTCAGTGTCTTAGTTTTCTTCTTTGTTTTTCAGTGTCTGAATGGTGTTGTGGTCGATGCTTGGCTTTATGATTTGTGGTTGTTGCTTGTAGAGTTTGGTTTGAATGAGTGTTTTAAGAGGAAGGAGAATCTCCTGTCATTCATAGTCAGTTTTATCATATTTGTAGAGTTTAAGCCTTGCAGACTTCTGCCATATTATGAATCAATTTGTCTGTCATATATTGTAGTTCATATTTTTTGTCATATGTTTATTGATCCTGGCTAATATATCAGTTGAAACCACCTTGACCTCCAACAGAGAGAAGAGGTGAATTTGATGGCTAAACTAAGCTAAATTGCTCCGTACCTTTCAAAGGCTTGCGTAACTTCTGCTGTCAATTTGTCACATAGCATTCAAAAAATCACCTCATGTTATATGTAAAATACAAATATCATTGTTGTACTATGGTATTGTCCCATATCAACAGTGAATATGCATTGGCTTAGAGTGCATAAGATGATCATGTTGTTCCATGAGTTGTATGATGGGAAGAACATAAAAGGAGGCCATTGGAGGGAACAATAGTGTGGATGTTAAGTGAAGAAGGGTTTATTCAAGAAATTATCTATATTTTTCAGATATAGTAGGAAGAAGGAGAATGATATTACTGTTATTATAAATATTATTATTATGAATATTATTATTATTATAATTATTATTATTATTATGATGGACGGATAATTTTTTTTCAATAAAATTCCGTTGATAATTTAAATCTTTGTTAAAGTGTATTCCAAATTCGCATTCCGACCAGTCATCCAGAAATCATTACCCATTTTCTATATAATATTTTGTTCAAATCAAGCCTGACCTATTTCACATACAATCTTCAGATCTCTACAGTACACTCGACTCATATTTTGATATTTTTGGTTTGTCTAGTTTTCTAAAATTTTCATATTCTAAAATATCGTCAATATAATATTATCTTAAATAACTTATTGATTGAATAAATAAAAAACTTACTCTTGAAACATAATTATTAAGTATCAGCTTTAGAAAATATAGAATCCAACTAGACGATAGCTATTCAAAATATAAGGTCACAAATGAGTTAATTCGACAGAAAAAAAAAAAAGTGATAAAGACTCGGAAGCCTTGTCATACATTATGGTAATGTATACAACATTGAACATTTATCATACTGTGGGTTAATGTCATAGCAATTTTTTTTAAAATAAGCATTTTTTAACGTCCGAGAACTTCACCAGACTAGCCCACTTTCTGCCCAAAATAAATTTGACATTTATAAGGCAATAAATTCTCATTTTCTACTCTTCAAAACCTCTACAAATAGGTAGTGATCCTCTGTTAGTTCACTCAACGCCGTTTAACTTGGTACGAAAATGCTGCTGTTTCCCTGCTCCTGACACAGTGGTGAGTGTGATCCTTTCACCAGTCACTGATTCATCACCTCCAATAATTCTGGCTCTTGCGCGCCTATTTTTAAGGTATTCTAATTCTTTCTATTACAACTTCTGATCTCCAAAAATTTTATTACGTTTGTGCAATGCTACTCAAACTGAAAAGGTTGACATAAACACAAGACACACACGAACCCTTCTTGGTTTGGATAACCCCTGCATGAAGTTTTGATTTGACACCATACTTCTTGTCACGAGAGACTTTTACATTTCTCCATAAGCTTAATTTCCTTTTCAACATTGGTTTTAGTTCAGCTTAATTTCGATCTTAATGCAACACTTTCGTGTTTATGTCAAATCAAAATCTGTATCAGATAGGGGTACAAGGGTACACCGACCATTTATACTAGAAAAACATCAAACACTATCAGCAATAGTTTTTAACAAGAAACAAAACTTGTCAGTCATCTCTACAAGCTGTCAAGTACAAGCTTTTCAAGAATACAAAAGGGTTGGTTGATCACTCTAAAGAGAGTGAAAAAGCCTTTCAACTTGGCCATCTTACACATTTCAATTTTATCAAACACATTCACTGTTAGGTGTTTCATTTCTAAAAATTATATCATTTCTCTGAATTAAGACCAAACAGCTACTCATGATCTCATGGCAAACAAGATGATATCACTTTGTGGTTTTCACAAGCACACTATTTCACTTCATGACTTGTTTTGACGGGTAGAGTAAAAAGAAAATCACCTGCTAATTGCTACTCCCTCTCTCTTTGTTGCTCTATGTAATTGGACCACTTAGTTGGTAACTTATTTTGAAAATAGTGACCACAATTTTTCTTTAAAATGTCATTACTTTACAGCAGGGCCGACGTAGAGAAAGAAGTACTTTGTTTGGTAGGAGAAGGTTGAACATCATGTGCAAAAGAAAGAAAGAAGGGTCGGAATTGTCGCATCAGAGCAGGCCAACATCGCCGGAGTCTTCGTCATCATCATCATCTTCTTCAGTATCATATTCATCAAAGATGGCACTTGAGGATGAAGAGAAGGTGCATGGTGAAAATGTTCCAGAAACAAAGGCCATGGATCTGGTTGGTTGTCCTCGATGCTTCATGTACGTCATGTTGTCAGAGAAGGATCCAAAGTGCCCTAAGTGCAAGAGCAAGGTTTTTCTTGAGTTTTTCAAACATGAAAACTCCAAGACTGAGAACTGAGTTTTTCTTCATGGATTTAAGTTAATTCTAATAAAGTAAGGAAAAAAAAAGAATGGTGGTTCTAGTATGTTTATTTATTTATGCTTCTCTAAAATTTTATGGATCATATCCTGGTGAGAGTACGTGCATAGATTTTCAGGGAGATGTTGATATAGCTCCTGGTACTTCACCAGGAACGGTAGCAAGTCTAATTAAGTTGCAGAGTTTAATTATATCCTAAATATGGATTATGTATGTTAAGCCATTATCTAAGTTTTTTTCTACTGTATATGCTCCTGATATGTATTGGTTTCCCTTGAAGTTTTTAGGAGTTTTTCTTTGAATTAATCACTAAATTAAACATGGAAAGATGGGTTGACTTTTCCTCATGCATCCATATTTTGATATATCTTCACCTAATTAACAATCCAAAATTTACCAATAACCTCAGCTTAATTACTAGGGCGATATCACGTTAGACAACACTAGAAACCAAAGTCCATTTAAGTTAGAAAAAAAAATTAAAAACAAGAATAAAACTATAGGTTCCTAAATTTTCTTATCAATTTACAAAAACTTATTAATGTATTGAAAATGGAAAAACATTTGACACTGATACGATTACAACTTTCATTCAAAAGCAAATTCAAAAAGCTAAATAATTCCACTAAATTTTAAATACATTATTTAACGCGTATATATAACACTAGTATATCATGAACTTTTTATATTAATTATTTTAAACGTTTCATATCGATAGAAGTATAAAGTGGGAAGTTTCAAACATCATCTCATATCCAAAATAAACTCAGTGCATCAGTTATATCGTCAATTAATATATATAGTATGTCTTTATTTACTCAAAATAATAATAAAGGGTCCATCCTATAATATCCAAAATATTTTTGTCTATAATTAATATAGAAAATAGACAAACTACATTAGTTGTGACTAAAATAATTACATAATTCTTTTATATAAGTATTATATATATACTACTCCGTCTTAGTAACTAATGTACTATAGAATCTTATTTTTCTTTTTTAATATGACGCCAAGTTTGGACAATCTTTTATATTAAGCTTTTGCCATGATAGTAAACAGAAAACTGTCACATATCTGTGTCGGAGAAAACAAGTTTAATTTTCCACAACTAATTAGGGTAAAGATTTTCTATATGGTGGTTTAATCTCAAATATCATTTTTAAATTAGTTATAAGCTTATATATATATATATATATATATATATATATATATATATATATATATATATATTAAAATATCAATATTTAATTTACTAATGTTACACATTTTCTTCTTCTATTTTTTTCTCTTTATCAAAGATTATGTGAGGGATTTGGTACACGGTTTTTCAAATAATAAAGTTAACTTCTTTTTTTGACAAAAATGAAAGTTGGATATACAATCTTGTTTATATCGAATGGTAATAGTTTGACACCCCTGAAAACAACACTTATAATCATTATATCAATATTTTAAATTTTAAATTTTAAATATTAATATATATATATATATATATATATATATATATATATATATTTATATATATATATATATATATATATATATATATATATATATATATATATATATATATATATATATTATTGAAGTGAGTGGTTTGTTTTTTAAGATTGTCAAAATATCATTTTTTATATTTTGATTATTATTTTTGTTTTACTTTTTTAATGCGATGGTCAAATAACAAACCAATTAATTAAGCAGTGGTGGAAAGGAAAGGACAAGAGTTATGGTCCCCTAAAGTGTCTTAATGGCAAAGTAGTTATTCAATATACAAAAGAAAAACTACAGTCAAACTCTGTGAGAAGAGACAAGACTGTTACTCTCACTCACTCACGGTTTTGTTGGGTATAAATAAGTTGGACGAAGGTAAACTAATAAAAAAAAAGTACCCATAAAATAAAGTAAAAATTAAAAATAATTAATTGAAAAAAAAAAAGATGAAAAAGAAAAAAAATAATTAAATGTGTAAAAAATAAATAATAGATTTTAAAATTTCTTTCTTTCTTTTCTTTTACACCAAATATATTATATTGGGAAGGAAAGAAAGAAACTAAGATGAAAAAAATAAAAATGATTTAGATGAAGAAAAATAATGTAAAGATAAATGACTTTTAAAATTATTTAATTTTAAAAATAGATATAATTTTTATTAAATTTATTATTTGTTATTTTATTAATAATATATATATATATATATATATATATATATATATATATATATATATTCGGATTCAGGGGTTGCTGCTACTTGTATGCTCACAGTAACTTAATTATCATCATTAATATCACACTATGTTCCTACTACAGGATATCAAATTAATTACTGAAATACAGTTTGTTAGCCATTAATATACACATAAATTTAGAATAATTTAATAACTAGCCAGGTACTCCATTGTTAAGAAAGTACATGTAACTCAAAAAGTATAAAAGACATTACAGTAAGTATTACAGCAAAACAAGTTATATATCTTTATCAAATTTTATAAGAACGGGATTATTTGTATAAATTTTGATGGAGAGAGTAAATAATCTGCACTGTGAAATTGTTTATTTAACTCACATATTTTAAGGGTATCTGAATTTAAAGAAAACATTAAAATTAAAATTAAAATTAATTCAAACTTATTGATAAAATTTATTAGTTTAGTTAGTTTGTAATTAAAAGATTTTTTAAATTACCCTAAATGTGGGCTTTTAATTTTAAAACTAAAACCCTTTAATTATCTCATCTTCCAATATTTATTATTCATGAGCCAAAAAATTAACGATATTTTTCGGTAAAACGTGTAAGGGAAAAATAGGAATATAGAAAATATGGGTGTTTTTTTTAACCAATTAGAATTTAAAGTTTTTATTTTAGTCATACATATAATAAATTATTCAATTAAATGTTTTTTTTTTGTGTGTGTGGAGAGAATAGAAAGAATCATGGAAAACAAATTATAACATTTATTATTTTCTTAATCGAAAACCCTTTATATTTTTTTGTGAATAAATTATACTTATTTCCCCTAAAGTTACTCTAAATAACACCCATATTTCTTTAATTTTAAAGTAACCATTATTTTTTAATGCTTTCAATAGAATCACACACAAGGATCACTCACTCTCTTTTTATTCACTTGGACAATCGTCTATTTTCCAATTTATAGAAGAAAAAAGATAAATATTTTGGAGTGTTGGTTGACCAACGATTTGGCTATGAGTTGTCAATAGTATTCATGAGTCATGACTCTGAAACTTATTCTAAGATGTTTGGATATCCAATTTGTTATTGTAATTAACACGAGTACGGATATACTGATATCGAGGTACATAACAAGTTCACAACTACTTGTTTATTATAAAAAGTTGTGAAAACACCATTTATTAGTTATGTATATTTTTTAATGTACCTATATTTTTTAGGTGTTATTTTTATAAATGGTACACTTTTAATTTGATATTACGAAAATGGATAAAATTTTTAAAATTTAATTAATTAGGAAAATTGTATCTAGAAACACGATTTTAATATAAAAAATTGTATTCATTTGAAATATGAAAATCACTCATACATTTTTATCCCAAGTGAAACCATATTTAAAAGTATTGTTATAATAAAATATTAAATTGTTTTTTAAATATTAATGTCGAAAAACTGTGATGTGAGTTGGTTTAGTTCACTTTAATATCATGTAACAAATTAATCTTTTTAAATAAAATAAAATTATTTGTAATTTTTATTAAATAAATATTTGTGTAAGTATAAAACCAGCTCCATTTTTCTTTTTATTATTGATCTAGCATATGCTAGTAAAATTCGTTTAAGATTCAACAATAATAGAAGCAGCTTAGTCAATTCTATGACTATCCTAATTATTTTTAGTAGTTTTTATTAAAAAAAATAAATATATATATATATATATATATATATATATATATATATTTATTTATAAATTGTTATTGATTTAGATTATTAAGTAACAGGAGACTATTCAATATTTTGGAACTTAGTAAGAAATGCATCTACTATTTTTACTGGCCCTTTTTTTTGTCTGTGTTCGAAGTGGCCTTGTATTGAAAACAAAAATTCTTAATTAGATAATATTTAATAATAACAGAGTACAAGTATAAATGCTGGTAATTTTTTTTCTTAAGATTCTGACTTTTGGGAACTTGGTTAAGGTATTTTTGTTTAAATAGAGATACTTAATTTTCTCCGTTCTCTCAGGAACGGATATCTTGACACTAAACTTGATTCTTGGCTTTACCAATATTCATTTGTTAATTCGAATATGAGTTTATGAAAACCATGTGGGAAGAAATAGCAAACTATAGGGGAATATGTTATTGTTTATTCTGCACTCTTAATACATGGTCTATGTTTCCTTTTGACACTCAAATTGTAGTTAATCATAGGTCACAAATTTTGACAAGAGTTCCATGAACTAAACTTTAATCACTTTTCTATTTCTTTATTAATTGACTAAATGATGTTGTCAGTTATCACATGTTTTGTGGTGCTCTAGGGCCTTCCTTTTTTAATAAGAACAACACTTATGGTTTGATAATAAAAGAGACACACATGCACAGTATCTTTTTTATTCTTCCAACTAATATGGTAAAATATTCTTCACAATTCACCAAATCAATTACTAGTGGACTTTACTTAACTCTTCATGGAGTTCCATTTTGTTTCTCTTAATATATTCAATAATTATTTTTTTAATCAGACTTTAAGGCTTAATTTTATCATGTTTTAATAAAAACAGTGATTAATACGGTAATATTAGAACAAAATACAAAATAAAATATTTTTAGTCCTAAAAAAAATAAAATAAAGGGTGACTTACTCTTATCTTTTTTCTATCATGGAAAAAACACATTTTATTAAGTATGCCAACAATATAAAAAAAATAAGCTCACATTTTATTATATTAAACGAATAATATAGTTTTAACAAATTAAAAATTGTCATTTTTCGTTCAATATTATCTTATTTTATTTTTTATAATCAACAAAATATTTTCTCTACTCGCAATTTTTTTTCTATCATCCAAATTAACTATAATTTCAATATGATTAATGTTTTTCAATAGATAACATTATCAAATTAGTCCATATTTGACATTAATAAAACATGATAGCAGTTGGATAACAATATGTGAATTGGTAGATTAAAAAGTTTCAATTGTTTATACTAATTCATTAGTCACAATATCATTAATGTTTTTAGTGTTTTATATATATATATATATATATATATGTGTGTGTGTGAGTGTGTGTGTTAAATTAGCAAGTGACCAATAAGAAAAGTAAAAAATTAGCCTGAGATCGTCTCAAATTACTATTATTTATTGATTTTAACTTTTTTAGTTCAAATAAAATTCGAAAGTATTTTCAAATTTTCCATGGTTGGTTGATGTCTCGTTCATTCAACTTTCATGGGTAGCTAGAACTGGTATGTAAGCTTAATATTCCAAATAATATAAAGTAATTATTTGGCTAACAGTTTGTTTAGATAATTTTTTTTAGGGACTTATACGAAAAAAAGTCAAGAAGAAAAGATTTTGTGCTTTCTCAAATTAAATTTATATGTTAAATAATGAAAACTTAAATAAATAATAAAACCGATTTTTATAAATTAACATATAAATAAAATAATTTTAATTTTAAAAAAGTTAATTTTAACATTGAGTTTCACAATGATTCAATGGAAATTTATGCAGATATTCTTATATTTTAAAACTTTAATTTTTATATTTTTTATTTAGAAAACATACTATTTTAAATAAAATTTATTTATTTATTTATTTATTAAAAATATGAAATAATTAAGTGCATAATTTATTATAAATATAATTAAAATAATATCTATTTAAAATTTTAAATTGATGTAAATGTTATTTTATGAAAATATAAAGAACGTAAATATATATTTTAAAATTAGAGGATGTGAGAACCATTTGGCATAACTGAAAATTATAAAAATATTTATCCTAGACCTAGTAGTTACCTATAGGTTATTTACAATATTTATTACTCATAATTATTACTCAAATTTATCTTTCAATTTTTTTGTAAAAAAATAATAAAATAATATTCTATACCCTCTAAACCATAACGATTAAGTTTTAATTGATAATTTACTTTTTCTAACATGACTGACCTTTTCAGTTTTTAATTAAATATTACTTTTTATTTATAGTACCTCTAAATAAATCATGTTAATACCTGTATTCAAAACACATAAAAATAATACATTTATTGGGAGGATGATAATATTGTAATAAAACTATTTTATAGAAAAATCTTAAAATTGTAGGTTTTTACTGAAAAATATACTTACATTGTATCTATTTATTTAAATTCTGCAAGCTGTACCAAAAAACTGGATATCGTCATAAATGAAATACTTTTGGGGTAAACATGGCTATTCATGTAACTTCCTTTTATCAAGAAAATAGTTTTATGTGGATATTTTAAAAATAAATAAAAGTTTACTTTTGTCTATATAAAAAAATTTGGTACAAAGTCATTATAGTTTTCCTAATTTTCCCTGTCAGTGACAAATTAATCAATTTCCTTGTGGCTTATCGTTTATCTATTTATTGTCCGTTTGTTGAGTCAAACTAAAGATTTTAATGAATTAAAGTGTACATTTAGTCATACACTATCACTTGCACTAACAAGTCAAAGCATTTTTAAATTTATTTTAGTTTTTAATAAAAATAATATTCTATGTTACAATTTTTTGATAAGATAAGTGATGTAATAAAAAAAATGAAAAAATAACAGTAGAAATATTAAAAAAACAGAACAAACTGTTTGTGCACACCTTTCATCATAGCTCGCATAAAATTCCAAAATCGATAAAAAATGGAAAAAAACCGACAATTCTTCAATCGATTGCTAATTTAAATTATTTTATTCGTTAGTTAGAACATTTTATGTTTTATATAATACCAGATTTTTTTTGTAGATTTCAATATTAAAACGTAAAATGGGAAATCTTTAAAGGCATTTAATACAAGATGTTTTTAATACTCCTTGTATTCCTTCTGTTTAAACTGGCATTAAATTAAAATAAATGTCATAAATTGGTAAATGGATATTTTCAAATTTTGAAAGTGTATTTATTGTAGATTAAAGAAATAAAAGGAATAAAAATATAGAAGAAATAAGTTAATTTGATAAAAATAGAAAAAATGAAAAATAAACATAAATGAGAGAAGAGTGAAGATCAAATAATCCATACTGTTATTGCTCTCTCCATGCTTTCTACCCTCTATAAAGGGTTTAAAAATTATTTTATTTTTCAAGTTTGTTATCGTTAGTTTTTTTGATAGTTAATTTATTATGGAAAATATTTATTACATTCAAAATATATAAAACTTCAACATTTTAATATATTTTTTTAATTTTTAATCATTGAAATGGGTTTTAAAATAAGGATTCAATGTTTACAAAATAAAGTTAATTAAATATTATAATGATAAAAATGAAATAAAATATTGTTATGATTATTTGTAAGTTTATGAGTGTAGCATGTCGCAAAAGTAAAAGGGTTTAGTGTAAAAGCACGGAATAAAGACAAAAACCTCAAAATCTTATCCTTTGCTTTACACACTAATCCATTCCATCAAATGATTCAAACGCACTCAATCTATTTTCCAATTTCGATACCATTTTCCCAGTTACTTTCCTCACCTAACCCTGCTACATCTTTTCATACATATAAATAAATCATAATTTTGTCCATTCTTCCAACTCCAACCACAACCAGAGCCATAGCATAGAGCTTTAACCCTCTGTGCCTGGATTCAAACGTACCCAGTTTCCTTTTTTATTCTTAAATCCAATGTTTGAGGTAAACCCTCCTCTTTCTGTCTCATTTGGGTGAAACATCCTATTGGTGATGATCCAAGTTTCTTTTTTTACCTTTTCGTTTGCTGCTGTTTATGTTTTTGTAACGATATTCGAAGGTTGTCTCAAAACGTTAAATGGTCGTTTAGATGTGTATCGTCCGTGTTTTCTTTGGCCACATTGTTCATCCTCTGTAAATAGCAGATAGTTTTTATTTACTTTTGTTTTTCTTGGTGGGGTTTATCACTGTGGGAGACATGCGTTATATATTTTCACGAGTTTCTTTTCAGGTTTGGAATTATTGAGTGGAAGAATTCCATGTTGGGGTGATGGATCTGGCAAAAAGCAATGGCAGTGGTGAAGTTTTGGATCATGTTGATGAAAGGGTGGGTGAGGATTTGAACCAATTGGTTGAAGGAAATGCAATTGATGCAGGAGGTGGACATAGCTTGGGTGAAAGAGTTAGTGTCAGTGGGGAAGATGGGACTCCAGAAGAAGCGTGTAATGGTCTTGGTTTGAATGGGGAGCTGAAGGAGGGGCTCCAAGAAGTTAATGATCAGAACCTGGGTGACCCTCAAGAAATTAATGATACATTACATGGTGTTGATCAAGGAACCAGTTATAGTTCAAGAAATTTGATTAATGGGGAAGTGCCTGAGACTCGTGTTGTAATAGATCCTTCCGCTCAGATTGATTGTGTCAGTGGAGAAAATACGAAATTGGAAGCTAAACCTAATGATTCAGGGTTGAGCAAGGTGTCCATGAAAGTAATCAAAGGGGTGTCTGAGATAGATAAAAATTCATGTGTGATTGATGTAAACCGTGGCAGCTGCGACGGTTTTAGTGAGAATTTGGAAGGTGAAATGATTTGTAGGATTTGCCATCTGGCCTCTGGGCAACCATTAGAACCAGCAACTGTTGGCTCTGTAAGTAGTGCTAGTACTAATACAGATTTGATTCAGCTTGGTTGTGCATGTAAAGATGAGTTAGGTATTGCTCACAATCATTGTGCTGAGGCATGGTTCAAGATTAAAGGAAACAGGTAACTGTTGATTTTGTTAATACTTGTTTATTTCTATTGTGTGTATCAACATCTTGTTTTGTTTTTTTGTGTTAACGCCTGCGAAATTGAACATGTTCTGATGTGTTGTCCGTTTATTTTGAATCAAAATGGCGTAGGGATTTCTACGTTTCTGATTAATTAGTATCTGTAAACCGATTAGGGATGTGCATTATTTTAATAATTTGTAATTTTACTTATTTTTTATTGATTTTTTCTGTCACGTCTTGTCTAGTGAAATCTTCGAAACGCCGCGGCACACTTATGCATATAGCTGTAGTGTTACTATTATCATCATTAAATTAATTTCCATCAGTTGTAAATTCCAAATTGCAATTTTAGTTTCTTCTTCTTATTAAACTTTAACTCGAAAAATTTCTTGAATTTGAGTCTGAACTTTCGAAACCGGCTTCATTGCTTATGATTTGTCAGTTGCTTATTGCATTTAGTTCGTTGCCGTTTCACTTTTTGCTGGTTACATCGGTTACTGGAGAACCAATATCATCCTTATGCACCCTTACACATGGAGATTTTAGTAGTAATTAATCTCCCATTGCATATTAATGAGTCTAATCTAACGAAGTAATATGAGAAGCTCTCTCAGTTGCCTTCTATCTAGAGCTTGGTCAAACTCTCAGTTACTGTTTCAATATTGTTTACATCAACATTCGAATTATGAAATGATTGTTCAGATTTATGCTCAGTTCAATTTTTTGCTGTTCTCGTCTCAACTGCTCCTGTTGAAAAACGGTCTGAAAATACCATTGGTTTGGGTAACATAACTCAAATTTGTGTTTGAAATTACTCTCATGCATGTACCTCTGTGTCTTTTTAAGAAGGACCCTTCAGAATTTGAAAGCCATTGGGCCCTAACTCATCGGAGTCAATTGGGTGAACCAGTGGGGTGGGGTGGGGGAAGCTTTATCAGTACTTTTTTTCCCATTCTCATATTGTGTATATACTTGCAGCTTATTCTTTTTTCAATTTGAAAATCTGTTGCTTATTGAACTGAGTTAGAGGAGTTTAGACGTTCATTTTGCAAACATTTACATGGTTATAAAAATTGTTCCATGCCAATCTTGTTTCTCATAGAATCTAGTTTTTTGGTTGAGTTATTCTGAGACTCCTTTGGTTCTATGCCAATCTTGTTCCTTATGCAATCTAGTTTGTTGGTCGAATAATCCTGAGGTTCCTACTGTTCTATGCTAGTTCTTTCACGATCTTTAATTACCTTTCATGATTACAGGTTGTGTGAAATATGTGGTGAGACTGCAAAGAATGTTTCGGACGTTGTTGATCATGGATTTATGGAAGAATGGAATGATACTAGATTCATGGGCAATGATAATACCTCATCCAGAAGGTTTGGTGGATGCTGGCGCGGACAACCATTTTGTAACTTCTTAATGGCATGCCTGGTTATAGCTTTTGTTCTACCATGGTTCTTTCGTGTAAATATGTTCTAGTGGAAGGAAGCCAACACCACTCTTCCCTTCAAATCTTCATCCTGCGTATGTGTTAAGTGCATGTCACTGAAGTTCCTGGCATATTCTTTCTCAGAAGGGGTGGTAATGCATAACCATGAACAACTTCTCATTTTTCAGGGTATGTGGCTTGAAATTTGGTTGTTAAGAAATTTGCCAACTAGGCAAGTTATGGCCAAGTTGCTTCCTTATTACATTCTTTGGATTGGAGAGTGTGTGGTGTACTGAAATATATATAACAGCGGGATCAATTTTATGATTGAGAAAAGCAAAGAAGATATTTTACTTGTGGCATAGATGTTATATGTTAGAAACAGTAAATTATTCCCTGTAAAACAAGCAAACAGGAAAGGCTTCTCCTTGATTTCCCATCTCTTTTTTATGTTCTTACACTTTTCTTTCTTTACTATCTGTTGTCTTTTCTGCTAATATAAAGTTCAAAGCATCCAATGTCATTTATCATCAGTGTGTTTATGTTCCCTTCTTTTTGTTTACAAATGTTCTAGCTTCTAATCGAAGTTACTTTGCTTTTGTCAGCAATTTCTAAAGTTAATCAAAAGCAATATGCTCGAACTCTTGCCTTAATTTTTAAGGTACATATGCTCATGATACATATTTATGCCCAAGATGAATCCTTGATCAAAATTTTGTTGAGTGACAGATCTAGAATTTTTAACCAATGGATTGAATTGATATGTAAACATGTTGGGGGTATTACATTCAAATATTTACGCATGATATAATATTACGAAAAATAAAATGAAATCCTTGTAGGCCCAACTATATTTGGAAGATCGTATATAGGTTTGATCATGTGCTAAGGGAGCTAAATAATGGAGTATATACAACCTTTTAAGTTGAAAAAGTGAAAATTGTAATATATCAAAATTATCAAATGATTACAAAATAATGTGTGACTTCAACATGAACAATATGTGCAGGAAGGCTATTTTGTATAAGTAAAAAAGACATATGAGCTCTATGACAAGAAATTGAATAATGCTTGAAATCCAGTGCGAGCATAGGAATTGGCCAAAGAGTGAGCTTTAGCACATATATATTTTATTAAGGAACAAGAACACCAAAAATCCGTTGTAGTCTAGTTGGTTAGGATATTCGGCTCTTTCCTGAGAGACCCGGTTCAAGTCCTGGCAACTGAAATATTTTTTCTTTTTTATGTGTTGTGTTCGAGCAAGTTAATTGTGAAAAACCTTATCATTTTTGGATGTATCCGAGCAAATTAATTGAGAAAAACCTTATCCTGAAAATTGAAAAATGTTTGCCACTAATTCTATTAACAGTAGAGAAGGCTAGATCATTTGAAAAAAAAATAAAAAAGATAAAAATATAATTGTGTCTCGTAAGCCCAAAGTGAAGAATGAAGAAATGAATTTTGCGAACAAACCAAAAATGCATTTCCGTTGCCGGGACTTGAACCCGGGTCTCTCGGGTGAGAGCCGAGTATCCTAACCAACTAGACTACAACGGAATGTTGAGATTGTTAACGCTTTGTATTTTTTAAATGTAAAATTAAATGTGTACTTTTGAATTTATTTTTCAAAAAACAATTTTTAGGTTTCCAATCAAATTTTAAAAAGGTAAAAATTATTTAACAAAAGATTTTGTTCCAATCTGGCGTAATATGACAATAGGTGAGAAGATTGGAACGAAAAGAAGGCGTAATTTGATGGTGTAGGTATAAATAGTGGTATGAATGTTGTTTGTTTGAGGAGGGCGAGGAAAAGCCAAGCATGTCTACAACTAAAAGCATAGCACCGTTGAACACTTATCCAAATTATCATGATCCTAGAAAGAAGTCAAACTATGCAAAATCTCCCAATTGCTTCATCTCCTTCAGACAATCTAGGACAACATGTCTGCCACCTCCCAATTTTGATCTTTCTTGCAGTAGCAGTGTCGGTGTCTCTGCAACTTTCTCCAAGGCCACCTACAACGTGGCCGCGGACAAGAATGCAAAAATTCGCAAATTCTGCCAAATGGGTGATCTCAGGAACGCCATGGAATTGCTCAAAAGGTCAAAAATGTCTGAACTTGAGCTGCATACTTACTGTTCTGTGTTGCAGCTCTGTGCCGAGCAGAAGTCTTTGGAAGATGGAAAGAGGGTTCATTCCATTATCACTTCCAACGGCATGGAAATTGATGAGGTTTTGGGGGCAAAGCTAGTCTTCATGTATGTGCATTGTGGTGATTTGGTCGAAGGGAGACAAATATTAGATGGGATTCGCAATGATAAGATTTATCTCTGGAATTTTTTGATGTCTAAATATGCAAAGAATGGTAATTACGAGGAAGCTGCGAGTCTCATCAAGAAAATGCAAAAGTTGGGAATCAGAGGGAATCCTTTTACTTTTACTTGTATATTGAAGTGTTATACAGCATTGGCAAAGGTAAGGGAGTGTAAAAGCGTTCAGGGGTATGCTTTTAAACTAGGTTTTGGTTCTGATAATACTGTTGTTAACTCTCTAATTGCAGCTTATTTTAAATGTCGTGATGTAGAGAGTGCACATAAAATGTTTGATGAATTGAGTGACCCAGATGTTGTTTCCTGGAATTCTATGATTAGTGGGTGTGTTATGAATGGGCTTTCCTGGAATGGACTTAAGTTTTTCATTCAGATGCTGCATTTCGGTATTGATATGGATTTGGTCACCTTGGTTAACGTTCTTGTGGCTTGTGCAAACGTTGGCAAGCTTTCATTGGGTAGAGCTCTTCATGCTTGCGGAGTGAAAACTGGTTGTAGCGGGGATGTCGTGTTTGACAACACATTACTAGACATGTATTCTAAATGTGGTTATTTAAAAGGTGCAACTGATGTTTTTGTGAAGATGGGTGAAGCTACTATTGTTTCTTGGACTTCAATCATAGCTGCTTATGTACGGAAAGGTCTGTATGATGAAGCCATTATGTTATTTGATGAAATGCAAAGCAAAGGTCTTAGGCCAGATGCTTATACTGTCTCAAGTGTTGTTCATGCTTGTGCTTGTAGCAACTCGTTGGATAAAGGAAGGAATATACACAATTTCATTAAAAAGAACAATATGGAATTGAATTTGCCTGTTTCTAATGCTCTTATGAATATGTATGCAAAATGTGGAATCATGGAAGAATCTCATTTAATTTTTTCTCAAATGCCCGTCAAAGACATTGTCTCATGGAACACAACGATTGGAGGTTATTCACAAAACTCACTTCCAAATGAAGCTCTGGAACTGTTTCTGGACATGCAAAAGCAATTGAAGCCTAATGACATTACAATGGCTTGTGTCCTTCCAGCTTGTTCAGGCTTAGCAGCTCTAGAGAAAGGTAGAGAGTTACATGGGCACATACTGAGAAAAGGGTACTTTTCAGACTTACATGTTGCCTGTGCACTTGTTGATATGTACGTGAAGTGTGGGTTAGTAGCTCTTGCACAGCAACTGTTTGATATGATTCCTAAAAAGGATATCATCTTGTGGACTGTTATGATTGCTGGATATGGTATGCATGGGTTTGGAAAGGAGGCAGTTTCCACATTTGAAAAGATGAGGATAGCAGGTATTGAGCCTGATGAGTCCTGCTTCACTTCAATACTCTATGCTTGCAGTCACTCTGGATTACTGAAAGAGGGATGGAAATTCTTTAATTCCATGAGAAGTGAATTCAACATTGAGCCTAAGTTTGAACACTATGCTTGTATGGTGGATCTCCTTGTTCGCTCTGGAAATCTATCCAAGGCATACAAGTTCATTGAAACTATGCCAATTAAACCAGATGCTGCAATTTGGGGTGCCTTGCTTTCTGGATGCGGGATCCATCATGATGTGGAGCTAGCAGAAAAAGTGGCAGAGCATATTTTTGAGCTTGAGCCAGAGAACACAAGGTATTATGTTCTTCTAGCGAATGTCTATGCAGAGGCGGAAAAGTTGGAAGAAGTAAAAAAGTTACAAAGAAAGATAGGTAAAGGGGGATTTAAAAAGGATCAAGGTTGTAGTTGGATTGAGATTCAAGGAAAGTTTAACATCTTTGTTGCCGGGGATACTTCCCACCCTCAGGCCAAAAGGATAGACTTATTGCTGAGAAAACTGACGGTGGAAATGAATGGGGTAGGCTACTATAATAAGATGAGGTATGCATTAATTAATGCAGATGATATGAATAAGGAAGTGCTTCTATGTGGACACAGTGAGAAATTAGCCATGGCTTTTGGTATATTAAATTTGCCTCCAGGGAAGACTGTTAGGGTAACCAAGAACCTTAGAGTATGTGGGGACTGTCATGATATGGGGAAGTTTATGTCCAAGACAACTGGGAGGGATATTGTGTTGCGAGATTCAAACCGGTTTCACCATTTCAAGGATGGTGTATGTTCTTGCAGAGGTTTCTGGTAAATCATCGGAAAAATTCTATAAAAGGATTGTTCTCCAATGTCAAGGTATCCTCCTCTTCACGTGAATTGATAGCTGCATATTTTGCAATCACTATTCTCTTACTGATGTAAGACTCGTTATAGATTAGGATACATGGTCATTGCCAAAATGTATGTAGAAGTGATAGTCATACTTGTGTAGAATCAGTGAGTAGTTGAGACTACGGTTATTTAGTTTATACGGTAATGCCAGAGGCAATTTTATTTCCTAACGTAGTCAGCAAGGACGTTATTCATGGATGACTCATCTAAAGATATATCTTTGGATTGGAATAGCTTCGCGGCAGATATCTGTAATTAGGGGTCATATGTATCATATTTTTCTGAAATAGATCATTGGCACTGCGGCATATTTATGATTTGTGCGAGTGATTTCTTTTGCTTTTAGATTCCAACTTTCTTTTTCTGAACTGATAATGTTGACCAGTCTCGACTCGTGAGAAGGGAATCAAAATGACAATGAAAATAACAATGCTGAGAAATGAGAAATTCAGTGTTGTGTGTACCCTTTTTTTTGAAGTATGGGTGTTGCATATGGATGCCACGCCATACTGAATGGGTGACGTGTTTTTGAGGTATTCTAGATTCAAACTCTGCATTAGGCATCTGATTTAGCTGAAACATTGCACATTCAAATAATCATATTCAATCTGTTTTTGGCCCCCTTGAAAATAATGTGAATCAAATTACTTTACTCCTCAAAAGTCACGAATGTGTAGCCCTTCAAAGTCATTTTTACGGATTAAAATATTAATGTGATGCATCATGCATAAAATCTTTATATTTACATATAGTCGTCGCAGATAAAAAATCCATATACATAAATTAAAAGCAAAAAATTCTGTCGTTGAAACCTTGATAAAATATACATACATTTAACAAATCTATTACCTTCTTGATTTTTTGCATCAAGAGTTACAAGTTAAAACTTTATATGATAGCTTGCATCATGATATATCAGTATTCAAATATGGATTTCACCAAAGCTTAGCCCTTAAAAATTTCCTGAGTAAGCCATTTTTGGTCTTCCTTTCCCTCGAACTTTTTGGGCTGCAAGCACATTGACCATTTAGGCTTCACTGCAATAATTTCCTTCCAATACTTCCTTTGGTACTGACAGATGCATATGGGGTGCAGGGAGAGAGTTACAGTAAACTGCAATGTGCAAAACTGCCTTCATTTACGAGCCTTGCACATGCAATGGCCATCCACCCTACCCACAAACACCTGCTTTTTTTGGTTTCAGGGAAAGAATATCTGTAGCAGTAATAAATCTGAATTGATAAAAGCTGCGTGTACAAACTCAGAAAGGCCAATTAAGGTACTTATTAAAAACAAGCAGAACCAGGGGCAATTTCCATGTCAATTATGGTTGGTCTGTTGCTTTGCTACCGCGACGAGTTGGGAATGATGTTCGTAGGCAGTGTCATCATAGCATAGCCCTTAAGCTTAATACATAGACTCCACGAACAGGAGATTTTTTAGGATGAGATAAAAGTTTTGTAAAAATCAAGAATCAAATGAAAAAAAAAATTAATACTATTTATTTAGCAAGAGGTGTGGATTAGGAGTCTTAAATAAGAAACAGGTGATGTTTCGTACAAAGTAAACATTTCTATTTAAAAATAAAATAATATTTATAAGTTTCTTTGAGTGAGAAAGATAACTCTACATATCAAATATTTAATTGACACTCATAACTTATGTTTTTTATCTCATTATATCACTTATATAATTTTTATTTTCTTTTTTCTTTTTTATGAGTAAAATGATATTTTAGTCTCCAATTCTTCTAAAATTTGAGTCATGAACCAAAATAAACTATTAACATAGGTCATTTTTGTTATTCCTATTGAAATATAAGTACACTATACTTTATTGTCTCGATAAATGGACGGCCTTACCCATTTAACAACTCTACTTCTATTGATGATTTTTTTTTAATTAAGATCCATCAAAATTAATTATATTGATATCAATCATATTTTTGTATAATTATGTTTTCCTTTTTTTCTTTTCTTATTTTTTTTTACTCTTTTAAGAAGGTAACGATAAATTAGAAGGAAGCCACGTATGAAACAAATGGCAGTAGACACTTTTTGTCTTCTAACGATAAAATAGCAGACACTTTTCTTTTAATACAAGTAAAAACAAAATTAAATGTCTGTGACTTAAAAGCAATAGCATGTCAAGTGCACTTTTTTTTTTTTTTTTTTTTTGAAAAAAAAAAAAAAAAAAAAATTTTTTTTTTTTTTTTTTTCTGGCACAGCACAAAGAAAATGAAAGAAGTTTATATTTTCATTCTATTAACTTTTTTGATGTTTGAAAAATCAATTTATACGTAAAAGGATTCTGACATTCTCTCTCTGTCTGTAGAGAATCTGATTGCATCCCATGAATAGCGGTTTTTTCCCTCTGCTGCCACACTCTAGACCAAGATTTAAAAAATGTAGTGTAATTCAATTTTTAATTAAACAACTTTTATAAGCCACTGGATTACTTATTTCTGTGCGACTAAAAATAAATAAATAATTAATTAATTAAGTAAAATAAGTATTGATGTATTTTTTTTAGTAAAGTAAAAAAATACAATTTTAATAATGATTTTAATTAAATATATTTTAGAAAATATATTGCTTACATTTCTCAGCCCGTGCAATTTTATTTTAATGATTTGTATATTAAAATATTGTCTCTACAAAGTATATGAAAAACCACATTTAAAAAGGACATATTCCACAAATACTACTCTGCTATTTTACCCACAAGGTTGTCATTATTATATGCAATTTGTGAACTATAAGTAATGTTAATTGAAATTACAAATATGTCACATTCTTATTACTAGACACATGCTTACAGATTTGGGCAGAATAACAAAAAGCTTTCCATAAAAAATGATAAGAAAATGCTGGCAGTACATTTTATGATAACCCATTCAGAGCACATTATTTTTCTTTTTGAATTTGATAACAAAAATCATAAAATGTTGTAAATTTTATTTCTTATTTATATCTTTTTAACAAATTTTACCTATTAATAAAAAAATGTTCCGAAAAGTGTGCGAATATTAGAAAAGTTTGCACCTTAAGCAAGGTTTATTCAAGAAAAAGGGTTATGAAGGTGTGTTCCTCAAAGTTTATTTGAGAAAAGAGTTGTGAAAGTGTGACGCAACAAACAAAAAAGTGAGATTGAGGCTTGTTGAGTTAGTAGAATGATGGAGGAACAATGAGAAGTGAGAGAAATAAGTGCTTATAACACAAGTTAATGGCTTCTTTCTGGATACCGCAATGCACCTCTTTCTACTCATAAACACCTAATTACAAAAGTGGCAAAGACCATCATCACTCCTCCTATATAAATCATTGCACTGCACAAGAAATCGCTTAAAATATCAAATGAAACAAAAGCTCGACATAAATAATTTTCCTCTCATGATTCTATGGGGTGCCACCTTTCATTTTTCCAATCTCTCTCGTTTCTCTTCTACTCTCCCTCTGCACCATCCACACCACTCTTTGCATAAATGAATCAAACTAAACCATTTCAAATAAATTACAAAAATTTTCTACTCTTGCGTTCAGAAACCAAAACTTTTTGTCAGCGACAGCACTTGGAGCACAGGATTAGAAAAACAGCGAGAAAGACCATGGAAGAAAGCGCAATGGCCACACCAAGAACCACCTTGTTGGGTCTATGATGATGCTCCTTCTTGTGACTAACACTGGGACCACCATCATCATAATCACCCTCATCATAATCTCCATCACCGCTGCTATCATCCGCAGAAGAACGCTTGGACGGTGGAGGAGACACCGGCCTTCCGAACTTATCACAAGGAGCAATGTCCAGCTTCAACTTGGAAGACAAAACCGAACGGTTATAACACAAGTTCCCGTTGCCACCCACCTTGAACACTTGCAACTTGTCGATGAAAGTGGAGTTGAAAGGCAGAACCCCGCGAAGGAGGTTGTTAGCGAGGTTCAAGTGTTTGAGGTTACTCATTTGGGAAATGAAGGCTGGAATGGTCCCATTGAGCTGGTTGGAACTGAGATCCAAGTGAACCAAACCGGGTATGGCAGACAAGGAGTCAGGAAGAGAGCCCGAGAAGGAGTTGGAATCCAAGGAGAGGTTTTTCAGAGAAATGAGGTCTCCAATGGAAGAGGGTATATCACCCTTGAGTTGATTAGAAGAAAGGATCAAAACTTGGAGGTTGTCCAACATGGTGACGGAGGAGGGTATGTTTCCTCGGAGGTTGTTGGAAGAAAGATCGATGTAGGTGAGGTTGGGAGAGTGGAGGTGTTTAGGGAGAGAGCCGGCGAGGTTGGCGTGGGAAATGGTGAGGGTTTGGAGGTTGGAGAGGTGGGAGAGGAGGACGTAGGGAGCGGAGGCTTTGATGGTGAGGTTGGAGAGGGTGAGGTGGGTGAGGTTGGTGAGGCGTGAGAGGGAGACGGCGGAGATGTTGCGGAGGCTGTTGAGGGAGGTGAGGGAGCGGAGCGTGGAGGCGAGTTGGGGAGGGAAGCGCGTGGGGGAGGGGGAGGGGGTGAAGGGGCAGTTGAGGAGGAGGAGGGTGTGGAGGGTGGAGAGGGATTTGAGGGCTGCGAAGGAGAGGGAGAGATGGGGAGAGGTGCAGTTGGAGAGTTGTAGGGTTGTGAGGTGGCGGAAGGGTGTGGAGGTGTCGCAGACTATGGAGGGTTGGGAGCATGGCTCTTTTGTTGTGGGGATGCTGATGGATTGTAAGGCCTTCACTTGCTTAGGGTCAAGGGGTTCACAAAGTGAGATGGTTATGGTCGGAAGGAGGAAGAGGAGAACGGTGAGGCTTTGTTTCATGGTTCAACGATCACCACCAGATAACCAATGAGTAAAATACAGATAAGTGAAGGAGAGAGGGTCACATCATACATATATACTGGTATTCAGAATGGCGGCAAATTTGACTCAATTTTAAACTTATATAGAACACTACTATATTATTTTTTCTGAAATATTAATTTTCTTTCTTACCTGGGAGTGTTGTTTTGGTGTCAGAACTTTTGAACAGAATTAGAACAGTGGGAGTGGGATCCAGCTTGTGTCCTAGTGGGTTCCACAATTACATTTTTATTATATTCCCATATGATAACTACTCTTCGTTATCATGTCAACAACAATGGTTTTCACTTTTCAGTAAGACAGAGCACTGGGAGTTATCATTATTATATTTCTTCTCTTTCATTTTTTTCTAGATTATTTTGTCATTTTACTCTTCTTATTCTTACGTTTCATGTTATACTGATGTTCTTCTATCAAAAGAAAAAGCTTAGTAATTATTTTAAGATACCCTTTGAAACTACGTCAGTACTGTAAGACATCCTTTTATTTGACGTTTTTTATGCATCTTTTGTCTTGGAAAGTCTAACGAGGGCATCAGCTATGAATGGTGAAAAGCATTTTCCTTAAATCTATAGTTTCAGGCTCAGCATATATACCTGTTTACTCGCATTTAAAAATAAAAATTAGATACGGTTGAAACCAAAGAGTAAAATAGAAATTAGCAAGAGAAACTTATCAGACTGAATTTGAATAAAGCAATGTTGATAACAATAAACATTATCATGGAATTAGAGACGAGGAAGGGAAGAAAAAATATTTATATTTATATATTGCAAATTGAAGTTCGTTTGTGGTTATATAGATAAAGCAATAACCATTATAAGTTTGATTTAGTGAAAGAAAAAAGAAAAAGAATTCAGAAGATTTTAAAGGTAGATATTACGAGTAATCATTTGTAATGTAATATTGAATAGTTTTAATGAAAGATTATATATCATGATCCTTAAATAATGGTAAATTATTTTAAAAAAGTATAAGAAAGGAAAAATTTAAATAAGTTTTCTTTTATCTTCATCTTTTAGTACAAGTGGTATAGGTGAAATGAACCGTTATCATTCAAGTTTCTAATTTTTTAGTTGATCAAGACTTATAGCGATTTTGTGGTATTTTGCTATTTGTAAGATCTTTAATGTTGATATGGTTGTAGTTAAGAGTGTTTGGTTAGTGAGAGTATAAATAATCATTTATTAATGGTTATATATATATGTTTAATGAGTATTTTTTTTTTCAAATGTCTTCTTAAGTATATAAATGAGAAAAAAGAGAGTAAGAAAGTTATCCAAGAATTACAAGAAGCATGTCCAATAAATCTTTTTGTTTACAAAGTAGGAGTTATACTTTCTTTTTCATTTCATGAACTCGTAAAAGTTACGATTTATTTTATTTTATTTTTCGTTGTAATTATAGTTTAAGATTTAATGTTAACCTTACTTGAACACATTGAATCTATGCTCAAACTAGTGATGATTTTTGGCCAAAGCAAGTAAGGAGAGCACACGAAGAACCAAATATAACATATATATTGAATCTCTACCAAAGAAATTTAGGAGAATACCCAAAGAAAGTAAGGAAAATATGTGCAATCAGAGGCATGGAAAGTGCCATCAATTTCTTACTTTTCAAATTTTATGATAAAATTAGTGAGGGAAACTAGAATTAGTGAGAGAAACTTGAACTAGTGATGAAATTGGAGAAAAAAATAGTTTTAAACTCAAAACTGTTGCTCAAAAGTAAAAATGTTACAAATATGGAAATCTTTCTTTCTATGTAAGATAGTCCTTTTTATTACATCACTAAGTGTTGAATGAATAAAATAATTTGCTAAATTTTGAAAGCATTATGCTCTTTAGAATGTGATTTTCTCTTAGTTTTAAAAAATTAGGAGTTCATGTTATGATTCAAATTTGCATTTATCTTTAGTCTAATTCAAGTGACTATGTTCTTTATCTCTCTCTACCTTTATCTATCCTTTTTCTTTGTTTCTTTTTAGTTCCCAGCTTACATTTTTTTTTTTTCATATGTTCTCATATTCATCGTATGGTTGTATGTTTGTTTATGTTCTATGTTATGATTTATTATCTACACATCATTCAATAATGTAATGCTGGTGAGTTATAGGCAAAGAAAATAGGTGAGTTTGGTGGACAAATATATGCGGAACATTGGTAATCTTCTCATGGTGATGGAAACAGTGACAATAAATTTGACAGCAACTTGAATTTCAACTTTTCAAAAGAAAAAAAAAAAAAAAATCTCTATTTTCACGTTCATAGATAATATAAATACTTAGGCCAATGCTTACAAATTTTCCATTCAGTTCAAAATGGCTATAATTATTGTCCCATGCACCCTTGGTAAGCATTCTTGCAGTGCCTTAACAATCTATGGCAATGCAGGTTTCGGAGATGGTTTCACTGTCAACTTTGTTCACAAACGGGTTTATCTTGACCCAAATAAGAGAGAAGACAGAGGCCAGCAACACTGACCATAGAACAACAATGGTTGGCGTGCGGTTTTGGCGACCCATGAGACCTTTGAGGAATGGGTAGAGATGAAAAATCACCCAGAATGCAAAGAACACTTTCCCAAAGAGGGGTCCCCAAGACTCGTACCCTCCATTAAGTGCGTCAGAGAATCCAGCAACAACACCAACCATGTTAACAACGATAAGGGTTGTCGGAGGAATCAAGAGAGTAGTCCACTTGACAAGGTAAAGTTCACCAAACTCACCGTCTTCTGCAGCCTTAGCAGTGACAGTGAAGTTGGTGTCCACACCAGCCAGCATCTTTAGAAATCCTTGGAACACAGCAAATAGATGGGCCGAAACACCTCCAATCACCCAGAACTGCTCATTACGCCACAAATCTTCAATACTAACGCCACTCCACCGCAGCTCAAGCACACTGGTTATTATAATTGAGAGGAAAAGTCCAAGAAAGAGAACACTTGCAACGTTGGAAAGCTGTGAAAAATTGTATAGAACAACGTGATGTAAGGCATTGGTGATTAGTAATGAACACTTTTCTTGGCTTGTGTTATAAATAATTTATTTTTCATAGGACAATTTGCAGATGAACCATGGGGATTACTCAATATATAATAAGTCTAACTAATCATGCTAGAAAAAGCACAAAGATGAGGAAATTACCGTTGGTATGATAAATTTTCCTGTGAGGAGACAAATGGCTGGCAAACAGCAATAAGCAATAAGAGGAAGGGATGTAAAAGGGTACACAATGGTGTTTATATAAGCCATTCTCTGCAGCCATTTGAGACGGCCTCCAGCAAATCCATACCAGAGGGGGCAGTGTCTACTTAGGAAAATTTCAACTGATCCAAGTGCCCATCGAAGGACTTGGTGCAATCTATCAGACAGGTTGATGGGTGCAGACCCTTTGAATGCAGGCCTCAAAGGCATGCAGTAAATTGATTTCCATCCTCGACATTGCATCTTGAACCCCGTTAAGATATCCTCTGTTACTGAACCATAAATCCAACCAATCTGAAACGACAAGAATATGTTTTAATTAATCAATGAAGCAACTATAGGTAAAAAAGTGAAGGTAGTGAATCTAGAATGAGATTTTAAATGGTACAAGTCAATTAACAAAAGTATAATTCGAAAAGGGAATAGGAAAATGAGAACCTGAAGAAAGAATTAGTACAAAAATAAATCTTATATTTAAGCCAAACCTCTTTTCCCCATTCAGTCTTTTCTTCATAGCCACAGCTAATTACGTGAATGGCCTCCTTGATCAGCATTGAGGGATCTGCAGATTCAGGCACTCCTCCATTCTCCATTAGTGTAGATTCAATGAAAACAGTAGACAAGCCAAACGTTTTTTCAAAGCTCATCTTTGAAATCAGCATTGACCTCTCATTGTCATCATAATCTGCAAGAAGAAAAGAAACCAGAAAAATATTTCAAAGATTCTGCAATATGCCTCCTTAAAACTGATTGAAAAAATTGACTGAGCTTACTGTCAATCTCCTTGAGATTATAAATAGCAGCTTCAAGTTCTTCCCGCTTTGCGTTTCTGGAAAAGCCATCTGTGCTGGACTTTTTTGAGGGGCAGCAACAGCATGATGATCTTGGTATGCTAGGCATAGAAGGAGGGCTATAGCCGTAAAGTGCTTGTCTATTGAAAACACATCCAGTCCCCACATATACTGGTCCTTGAATGCCATCAAGTCCTTTCATGTTAACCTGAAATGCACAATTAAAGACCATCAAATAGGGATGAGGGTTGTTGAAGTATAGAGTTGTGTCCATCATTTTTACTTCACCGTTGTTGAAAGTTACTGCATTGCATACATGCACTGTGTTTATTTTGATGAAATCTTTACATTAATATTGCTAACAATCAGACAATCAGGACCTAGGAACAGAAGAAATGCAAAAGAATTCGACTCTTAATCTTAAAACATAGAAAAACTAATCCTTTTTGTCTCATCTTAACTAGGAAGAGTATTTAAATAATTGTTTGAAATCTTGCATCAGTATTAACTCACATCAAAGAAAACTGTATTGCGATTGGCATATCGATCACTACGATCAATACCGTCAAATCTTTGGGGGAACTGCACATAGCACACATCTCTACTAACTTCTGGATCCATGAGAAAACACATTGCCTCCCTAACGGCTTTGCTGTTGTTAACATAATGATCACAGTCAAGATTGAGAATGAAGGGAGCATTTGTGAGAACTGCAGACACTCTTACCTGCATAAATCCACACAAACATCTAGCATTATAAACTCTTATATTAGCCTTATATGAAACATTAATGAACTATCAGCACATACCAGTGCATTTTCAGCACCAGCTTTCTTGTGATGTTGGTAACCTGGTCTTTTCTCTCTGGAAACATAAACCAGCCTGGGAAGTTCATTTCCTTCTATGTCACGGGCACCAGTGTGTCCAAGAAAAACCTGAAAGTGGTAAAAGTAAATTTTGCTTAAAGTATTACGTGAATATGATTGTTTGCTAGAACATAACTTGCCAATCTTATGATCATAAAGTTTTCCGTTAGAAAAAAAAAAAAAAATCACACAGAATGACTCGGTACTTTATACAATGTAGTTTTCTTTATGCCTATCATTATCAACATTGAGATTTGATTACACAGAAATAGTGGACATACCTGAATCATGCCGGGGTGATCACGTGAGTTATTTCCCGGCCAAGGGGTACCATCTTTCATAGTCCATCCTTCTTCTGGTGTTTTCTGAGCCTTAGCTACCAAAGCATTAACTCGTACTTTATACTCTTCATAGTCTCTCTGGCAGAATTGAAAGGTAATCAATCATGAAGAGGTTCCTCTAAGATACTTATATTAGAAAAACAAGGTGGTGAATACAAGTACATCAGATATATCTGACTATCAAAGCTGTTCTTTCGGTGAAATCATAAGTAGGAAGCTTTACACACATACCTTCATTGCTCTACGCTCCTTCACGAAAGAAGGTTGCACCTTGTCCTTGAGGTAGTCAATCTTCTGAGAGAAGTAAAACTCGGGAGCTCTTGGTTCAATTGAAAACTTCTTGCAAAATGGCACCCACTTCCTTGCAAAGTCAGCAGTCTCCACAAGAGATTCGAATGTGAGCATTGCAGCACCATCATCTGATACATAACACGATACTTTATCTACTGGATAGTCAACCGCAAGGATAGAGAGCACTGTATTAGCCGTGATCAATGGTGGCTCTTTCAAAGGATCCACTGTACTGACAAAGAAATCAACAGCGGCAAGTTCATTGGTTTCACCCTCTCTTTCAAACCTGACATTGCATCATAGAAGTGTGCATCAGCCTCCAAAGTACAGACTCAGTATCAACTCTTCTCGATATATGGTCATAACTTTGACTAAGTAAAACTTCCACTCTCTCCTAATAATATTTTCGCCATATCATTTCGAGCATTTTACACATTAAGCAACAGTAATCAACTCATCATAGCCAAAATTATTCAATGATGAGACAACACATGATCACATTGATCATATAGAACTTTTTTACATGGGAGTAGCTAAAGAATTGGATTATATATTTCTTTAACTGATTTCTATAGTTGCCTTTTGCAATTCCTAGAAGAGAAAGAAACAGAAAGAAAAACATTTCCATTCTACAATATGAATTTTAGTGCAATCTTAAAGAACAAGGCACTAGACATCTTAATATCTCGGTATTTTGTGCATTTACCTTGCTGACAGATTGTCAATAAAAGTTTGCCTATTGACAGGACACCATTTAGGGAACTGATCTAGCACCCAGGAAAATGCAAACCAGATCTCACAGATGATAGATGTCAACCACAGAGGAAAAGCACTATCAACAGGGTTGGTAACTCGATAATGGAAGAAGAGACCCAATATTATCAATCGCATTATTATCACAGTTCTGTATGGTGCTATTTTGGATTTTGACATTGGAATAATTACTGAAAGTGGCGCAGCAGCAGCTTCTGTGGGCCTGCAAATATATCGCCATGTGAATTATAATGAATTTATTACAGATTTGCAATCAAAGAGAATTGCAACAAAAGTCATTAATACATGAAATGTATTCAGATTAAATCAATAGTCTTGCAAGTGCAATCAGATGGCCATTAACAATTGGTGAATGACCATCGGCAATTATTATACACAGGAAAAAAATGAAATTTTAATTTGATAAAATTGCTGGTAAATTATAGTTTCAATACAATGAAGAGTAAAGACAATGATTGAAGTGGTTCTGTTCTGACAGTTGAAATAGTAAAAACATGTCTTCCATTGATTCTTCATCTCTCATTAGGAGGATGAAATATTGAAATGTTTATACAGTAGATTTTACCTTATAACTATGAGACTACATTACCTTGGAAAATGTATGATTTCTCACATAACTTGAAAGTTAATCAAATTTTTTTTGCTTAATTCCATGCTTCAAATTAAACATCTCTTATCATTAGCGTAATGCACAAGGCATACTTCTATAATGCCATATTAAATTGTCCATCTCAGGAAATTAGTGTCATTTCTCATCGAACTCACCGTTTTTCTTCCATCTGCTGCTCTGGTGGAACGGAAGCCTCATTTTCTACCTTTGATGCAGCCTTTTTCTTCTTGTTCTTTTTATCCTTTCCCTTCCAGCTTTCAACTCTATTTTTCCAAAACGATTTCCCGGATTCTTCATGTACTTCTACAAGAAGAACCATATTATAATGATCAATGCTTACTGCTACAGAAATTATAAGGAAAAATAGTCTGAAGTTTTCTCTCATATACCACTATCAACCGTGGATACTGAACTGACATGTCTAGCGTGGAGTCCAACATCCTACAAAATTCAAGGTGTGACTGTAAGTGCAAATGCAAACAATTAAAACAATATTCCAAAAGTTGCCGTTTTTCCTAAAAACAAAGACTCGTGCATGCAACTAACAATTCCAAGTAAACCATCACCTGAGAGTTACTGATTTCGGCAGCCACGGTGGATTGATTTTCATGAACTTCTATCTCATGGAAATCCTCCTCCTTCTCCTCCTTTGTTCTCTCTATAAAATACACAAAAGGGGACAACTCAGGATGTTTCAAAAGGCAAACCACTCTATGAAATGATTTTACTCAAGTGAGTGAAAAAGAATTCTCAGAAAACAGAAAAAAAAAACAGTTATCTACAAGATTTATAGATTAATTAAACAATCCTAAAAACTTTTCTTTCCCTCTTTCTCACAAATTAAAACTAACACACTCTATTACTTTGTTGAATGATTCTCTAAATGTAATAAGCCTTCTAAGATCATCACTTTGGGATACAAAAGCTACAAACCCACATAGCAGACAGAAGCAATGTAAACATTAAAGGGTTTACCTTCATAGGGAGTGCCACACTTCATGCAGACCCTATGGTCCTCATTGAGCTCATGCTCAAAACAATCCTTGCAAATTGGGAAATGGCATTCATGACAGGCCACAAACACCTCCCCATTACCATTAAGTCCCACTTGTTCCCCACAGGTATTGCAGAGGGGAACACCAGACTGCACCATCTTTTGGTTTTGCACCACCTTCTATCTAAGGGCCAAAATGGCTGTATATCGCTCACTGACCTTTGCCTCTGAAGCTCATATGCGTTTTATATGAAAGACCATAAACCTTTTGAAAGGGTGGAGAAAGCAACCATATAGAAATGCAAAGGATGTATGTGCATGGTGGAGGTGAAGGTGGTGGTGGAGGGTTCCTTTTGTGAGGTTGGAAAGTTGGTGTCATGGTTTAAGGGGTACACAACATAAGACTAAAAGCCTGAGAGAAGAGAAGCAACGTCTATTTTTTGGGTGAAGTGAGCAATGTATCAAATTATTGCGGGAAGTGTAAACGAGGTTTCAGTTGACAGCTGAGTTGGTTACATCAGTTGATGAAGTGAACTATATGTTAACTTTGGAAGTTCAAGGAATTGCCTTTTTCCCATTTATGTTAACTCAATGTCCAAGTTTCCTCAAGTTTTTGTAACATATATACTTTTCTCAAACTTCAGACACTCTTCAAATAATTGGTCTAAGCTTATATATGTAAGTCTTGAAGATACTACAACACAAAAGTTAACAGAGAAATAAGAATAAGAATAGGTTATGAGATTTTCTAGTAATTTAAAAAAAAAAATTAAAAAAAAAACTTAAAGTTATCCAAGGTGACATCCAACTAGTTATAATGATATTTCAGTATTTATAGGGATGTAAATGAAGAATTTAAAACATTCGTGAATTATTTAAATTTGACTAAGTTATATATTCAATTAATCTTGTTTGTTTTACTAAACAAATAAATTTAAGCCTTAGCTTCAATTTACATAAAAAGAAGAAATCAAGTTTGATTAAATATAGTAAGTCCCAACTTTACGAGTTTAATGTAAAAAAATATATACAGGAAAGTGTACAATAATAATAATAATAATAGTAATAATAATAATTTCATTTAAAACAATAGTTACATACATTTTATATTTAGATCTTTCTTATAATAATAATAATAATAATAGTAATAATAATAATTTCATTTAAAACAATAGTTACATACATTTTATATTTAGATCTTTCTTTTAATCTTATTTTCTTATATTTTTACTTTATCTTTTAACGCAAAAATATTTAGTAATATTACATTAAAAACAACTTCAAAAAATAAAGGAAGGGTAAATATGAATTGTTATAAATTAATTAAAATATACCTAACTTAAAGTTTGTAGTTTTAATTAAGTCTACATTTTTTTTTTTTTAAATTTAAGTCATTTAGTCATCTTCAAACATTTTTTCAGCCTGTGATTCAAATAATTCAATAATTTTTTGATTAATTATCTCTAGTTTTCCAATTTTAAATGAAGAACTTTTCAACAGTTGGTTTGTTTGTTGCTAGCAATAAATATATTCCAATTCTATGTTGCTCGAACGTTATACATCCAATATGTCCTTTCTCCTTCAAATTATGGAAACTCGAAATGATACAACACTTCATCCTCCGAAATATTAAATATGTTAAATATATTTTGATCCTTAAACACAGTAATCCTCCCCAAAAGATAACTCCTATGATATTATTATTATTATGAAAAGTAATTGTCAAATGAATGTAGGTAAAATAGTTAGTGTCAAAAGGATATTTTACTATTACTTAACACCGAAAATTTTCGATAAGAAGAAAATAATACTTTTTTCATAAATTAAAATTGTTTTTTCGGAACTTCAAAATCACATTTTTTAAAAAATGAACGAAAACACATTCTTTTACCGATTTATTCATGTATTTACTAAATCAAAATATGTTGATTTTATAATTTTTTTTTCTTCTTTTTCTTTAAATCGAGCCATGATAATTATCATAAAGTAGAATCAGTGTATTACAACTTCACATACAAGAGATTTTACTTCTACAAAATGCATTTTTTTTATTTATTATTTTCACTTTTAACTTTATCTTTGTTTCATTTTTTATTTTGTCAAAAAAGTACATTAATAACATGAAAAATCAATTTTTTCTTGTTTCTTTTTCTTTTGTATCTAAACATTTAAAACTAAACTATCACTTTTAGAATTAAAAATAAAATCTAAACCTTTTCGCAAAATCTTTATCCACGTTAATTAGATTCATTTTCAATTCTACTTCCATACTTCACTGTTTCAACGACAAGTGGCAGTATGAAAATAGTATGTGCCAGAGAAACAAGTCCAAATTCAGATAATAACGCATGTATAAAATAACTTTCTTAAAAAAATCGTTTATGGATTATATTGAAAATGGGTGACAGATGTATCAATAAAAACATAATTTCGCCTACTTCAGGCATGAATTTGATCATCGTTGAGTCTAAATGTAAAATGGGTTTCTTGTGCAGATATCGAACCAATTCCTGCACACAAATTACAATGGAGTAAAATTTCCATCGCAAAACAAAAATGCAATATCAAGGTTCATTTTCTTTATGCAATCCATTTAGCCCTTTAGCTTGGTAATGTACAGCAGAATAAGTTACTTTAATCAGCTTTCACTAAAAATTACTTGAACGCGGTCAATTTAAAAGTAGTTAAGACAAATAAATTTGCACCAGGCAAGACTAGTTTCACTTCTAACAGACATTACATATTTACAAATAATAGCTTCGACACCCGAAATTAGAAGTAAAGAATATATGCTATAGAGGTAGGCAAAATAACATTGAGGATGAAAAAAGTGCATGTAAACATGGCATGAATCACGCCATGCAAATAGTAAAAGGCACCTAGGCTAAGAGTTTTGTGCTTTTAGAACGTTTCCTGTAAAGAGCAGAACAAGTGCAAGATAACAATTTCAGTCATTTTTGGTTTTCATTGCTCTCCAGGAATACACGTTCCAAGAATCAGTGTCATCTAATCTTAGACTATGCTATAGAGTAGACCTTTACTACTTTAGACGTATCACACACAACAAGGTTGTCTGAATCAGCTGAGGTGGTACACAGCCAATTGACCTGCCAAATAAAGCGTACAAATGAATGCATTATAGACATTTTGACATAAGCAAAACAAATAACCAACATCGAAGAGTTCCAACGAAATTTTATAACAAAAACTCACTTTTCGAGGTACTTCAATGTTCAAATGTAGGATATCATTGTTGTGATCCTCACTTAACCCAGCATCTAGATAAAGGGACCAATTCCATACCTTCACCAACTTATCATTTCCTCCAGATATCAGGAATTTCCCTCTTTCCCCGAACATTGACAATGCCCTGTCACCCGCGAGGACAAGTCATTCGTGAATTTGGCATTATAGTTGCTATATTGGAGATAAATAATTGACTTACAGGCTGGAAATAGCCGCAGTATGACCACCTAAAGAGTAATCCAAATGCAACCTCTTTTTACCATTTTGATCTGCCTCTGTATTACTAGATGAACTACCATCTTTTGATCTTGAATGTGATCCTTTTCGAGAATTTGAAGAGCTTTTTGATTTAGTAGAAGCCATTTCTGTTTCGATATTAATCACATCAATAGCTCCATCACCCCTAGCAACAGCACATATTTTGTCCAATTTATCTAGCATGTCAACTTCTGGAACAGCTATTGCATGAACAAAAGCAGGATTGACACACCGGCCAGCCATGCTACTACTCACATCAAAAGTGGCTGCAACAAAGAAAGGGCAGGAATAACAAATTACTTGTTCTTTCACTTATTTATAAAATTAAGTTTTCCCCTCATTTCATGTCAATCGTTTATTACTCTTATCATTTTTCAGAGTGAGCATGTTTCCAAAAGTAAATAAAAGAAATGGCTCCATGTAAAATATAGTTCAAAGTTTCAACTCTGAAACTAAAAGGACAAAAATAGCAAAAGGATCATTTTGCACGAAGTGTCAGCCTGTTCAGTTATTATCGAAGCACATAAGCCTCATGTATACAGATATCCAAAACTTCCAGGCTTTAACATTTTCTGTTTCTTCAAAATCATACTCGCTTGTGACTTGCATTCCCTATCGTCACTAGTCAATAAACAGCATTTTCATGTTTATTTCATCAGTTAAATACTTTTAAGTGGCCCAACATTTTTTTTTCTGCGGTAGAATCATGGTCAAGGGTGACTATGGTTGCACAAGCCTTTGAACATAATTAAAAAAATCAGTATCCTAGTAGTTTCCTTTCGGTAAATGCATTTAAAAAAAGTAGAGATACAAGATGTGAGGACTTACTGCCATTGCAAATGTCAAATGAAAAAAAAAAAAAAAACTAAAGGAGACTTTAATTTAGATAATCAAGTCATCTGATGCAAAACTTTGTAAAGACAAAGATATTTATACCGAAGTCCACAACTTTGTAGGGGCGCCCTTTGGAGAAGTCCCACAACATGAGCATTGAATCAAGACCTCCACTAATGACTGGGAAAAAAAGTTAATAAAAATGGTGTCAAGTTTCTATACATATGGATGCCAATTTCTATAATACTAGCATGAAATTTACATAAACAAATGGGGCTAGTACTGTAAAACCTTATAGACTTTAACCCCAAGGTTTCCAAGATTTCATTTTAAAATAGAATCTTGCGCTTGCACAAACTTTTTTGATTAATCTTACCAACTCGTAAGTCTTAGGACTCTAAATATTTTTGTTATAACTTTCCTAAAGATAATTTTCACACCTTCAATCACCAGTAGTTTACATCCACTGAGAATACATGCGTATTATATTGTCACTATAATTGAGTTCGCAGAATAATTGTATGGGGTGAAACAATATCACAAAGTTAAATTACTATCAGAAATGAGAAATCAGAAAATTAATACTCCTTCCATCCCAAAATGACAGCAGTTTAGACTACTAAAAATAAAGAAAAAAAAAAATCTGAAGATTTTATTTTAGAATATTTGAGAGTCTCTTAGGTGATTTTTTAGATTTATTCTTCTTTTACATTTTTTATTTGTTTCCTAATTAATTACCATCTTCATAATTATAGGAATATCTTATAAGAATTCGATTTATTAGAATATGATTTATAAACATATTATATCATGTATACAGAAATAAAATATCCTATAATTATTTGTATCTATTGAATCAACTTATGTAAAAAGAACCTTTTGGTATAGTCCATACACAGTTTTTCAGCATATCTTCCATATACTTTTCTCTCATTCAACATAGACTTAAAAAAAATCCAAATTGACTTGTGTTCTCACTTTTTAATCAAGCATTAAATTTTTTATTCCTAATTTGTCTCCCAATTCATTACTCTCTAAGTCTCAATAAAAGTACAAATGTTTCAAGAAGTGGTATATTTATTGTTATTTTTAATCTATATGAAAAAAAATAACCTTGAACTGCAGTCATTGTAAGACTAAGAGGGTGACATTTACGAAGGAATCCAAATCAAAACAAAACTTTATTTAAACATGCAATATTTTTGTTGAATAAATCGACCTTACAGATCTGTGAAGAAAAATGTCATGCAGTGTCTCAAAAGAAACAAGAATCACAGCAACCTAATCAGGAATTAGTAGTACTTTCCATTCCCACTCAAGAAGGGAATGACTATTTTGTTTCCTAGTTGTCTTTTATATTATGATAATTTGTTTTAACGATAGGAGCAATAACAAAACCAGAATTTATACACATGTTTGGTTACGTGTCCACTGCAATGTGATCCACATCTACACAAACATTATTATGAGAATAAAGTGCCTCAAGCAATGTCATGAGCCATGATTGATACCCTCCCAACAACTGTATTCTTCATAGTTAGTTAGCATGTAGAATTTGACACAAACTTCTATGTTCGTTTCTGTCAGAAAAACTGTTTCTGATATTATTCATAGAGGAGCATTGCTCTTAAATAAAATACAAAGACTTAATAACTGAAAATCCTAGTTTATGATGGATATAATCTATTCCTACAATTCAGGATCAATGATCCTGTACAATAAATATAAAATATACTTTTAGCCTATTAATCCTCCTAATTATTGTAATTAAATCTCCTAATTATGTAATTAAAACTGTGCAAGGAAATATTAACTGCAGCATAAATCATGGAATTCTGACACTTTTCAATAAGATAATTGGTTTGGTATTCTAAAAAGCTACAAAGACAACTCACACATATCTACTCTAGACATAACCATATCTCAAGGTCTGTAGAAATGAACTTCTTCGGAACTCTTATAGAAGAAAAATGAAAAGAACTTCTCAAAAAGCTAGAATTAACCTCTAGCTAAGCTAATTTCTAGAAGTTCTCTCATTAAGTTTTCTATAAGTTTATTTTTTAACTTATCATAAACTAATTTTAACTCACGAAGTTTTTTTTACCTATTTTCTTCCCTTAGAAATGTTTTTGAATGAGTTATCTAAACAAATTCTTATTCTCATTGGAAACCATGAATTGTACAGTGAGGAAGAGGGGATCAGAGAGATTTATCCATAAAAATAAGCAAGACTTTATCTAAATACCTTCCCAAGATCTCCAAGGAAGGAATTCCACAGTGCTACATATCTAAAACTCAAGGTCAAGGTAAACAATAACATCGAATTACTTATTAGTTATTGAAGAAAAGACAGAGAGTGAGAGAAGGAGAGAAAGCATGAGAAGAAAAACTGCATTCTGTTATTATTAAAGGATAGAGATACAGAGCACATATACAAGTCTAAACTACAGAAAGCTGTATCCAGCTTATGACAGCAGTATACAGTGTGCAACTAACGGCTAACCCCGAGGGCAGTTGAGAACTGCTCTCTTAAACAGTATATTCACATAGTTATAAAACTAAATAATATGAGAAAAAATTGAGTGGGGAAGGGGGGTCTGGAAAGAAGAGACATTAGTGAGTCGAGATAAAACTCCTGATTTACATCAGTAAAAGTCATGTAGTGAAGCATAGCTAAAAACCAAGGATACACTTGTATGACCAGCTCGTAGTGTTTTATACAGGCATTGCTGGCGAATGTCAATTATCTGTAAAAGAAACTTCAATTAATAATGAAGAAAATGACAATTGTATGATATTAAATGTTAACTTGGCTTTTGTCAAATTAAAGAAATGGGAAAACTAAAAGTGTAAAAAAACAACAAATAGTAAGTCAAATTACACAAGAAAAGACATCAGCTTTTAAATCATCAATTAAAAACAGTACTTTTCATGTTTTATGGCAGAATACAATGCAAATTTGTGGTTTCTTATGTAAGAATAGATCAATATTGCTAGTAAATGTCATTGAAGGAAACAAGATGCACCCAAGAGGGTAGACTTTGATTAGTTTGAGGCTTAAGACAAGTTGATGGCAGCTGGAGGGGTTGGCATGGCACAAGGGGAAGGGCGAATATACTAATTATGGGTTCCCATCATAGTAGGCAGGGTATTAATTCTGCTGCCAAGGAGCATAATTTTGTTGATCCAATGCATAATTTGGATTAAATCTAATATTACAATATGAGGCATGTCGCCAAACTTGTAGCAAACCCGACACTAATCATTGCTACAATCTCCTCAGCCATATCTTTCTCCGCTGCTGCCTGAACGACCACCTTAATGATTGGAAAAGCTGGAGTTATCACTGTTAGAGTTTGCAGGCTGAAAACTCGTGCCAGCAAAATTCTCTTAACATGCAGAAACAGTAGTTGTAGCTTGTTGTGGAGAGACCTGAACTAGTGCTTGAGTAAAATTCAAGGTAGAAACAGAATCAAGCATCTCTTTCTGTTTATTAAGGTGATTTTCTTGAGCAAGAAGAATAGATTCAACATCATCAAAATCAAACCGGTTTGGATTGCTATTAACAAGAAAAACCACAGATTCATTTTAGGAAGCAATGCAAAATTTGTGAACTTTATGCACATGAAGAACAGGCTCCACTTGTTGGAACCAAACAGGATAGTTATCATTAGATAAGTTCTTTGCAGTAGGACCTGAAAAAGAAGAGAGTACCCAAGAAAACGATAATGGAGGATTCAATGGAAAAAAAAATTGGAAGGTGGACGACAAAAATTTGATCAAAAGCTATCAAGATGGTTTAAGCTCTGTTTACCATGTAGATGACCTAGAATCTAATAAGAGATTTTTTTAAAGCTTTCATATATTATTGATATGCTGATCTCAAACAATACGATCATTTCAAATAGAGTACCGAAGTTCCAAGAGTAATTAACAAATGCTGAGTTGGCAACAACCAATCAGCTTACAAAGATACCTATGTTCATGTGGCACAAAGCCAGTCAGCTTAGATAACAAAGGAGAACTTTAATACTCAATCATAATCCTGGCAATCAAAGTAAAGATCTCGTAAACACATTTTCAGCAAGCATAATATCAAAGACCAATTATCCCCAAAGCTTAAGACATTAGGAGGAGGCTCACACATGGCTTTATATCAACAAATGTAGTATTGCCAATATGGATTATAGAAACAGAGAAAAGAAAGGAGAAAAATGGGATTACCACCCCATATGAGCAAAGGAAAGAATGTGAATCCAAGCAACCACCTGTACCCATGGCAAGGTAGTTGGAGGAAAGAAATTGAATCTGTTAGGGTCAACAAGGATAATAAGGCAGAAGGAGGAAAATGCAGGAAGGAAATGATTGAAGGAATTGAAGGGAGAGACCAGACACTGTCAAACTGCCTCAGGTATGAACATTTTTTTTTTTCTTTCACTGATTGAGTGTGTGTTTCCTTTTTCTGTTTCACATATCAGAAACTTATTTGATCAAGAAAACTTGAAATTGTTCAGATCTCAGATTAGAATAGGAGACAATGACTTTCATTAATAATCATTCATTACAAGTGGAAAGGTGATAAGAACTGAAATTTACTACTAATATTTGTTGGGAAGTCAAGGAACTAGCCTTGATTACAGTCCAATTAGCATAAGAAAGAAGCAAATAGAAACTACAAAAAGAAAGTACTCAGAGAATGCTCTCTTCCCATTGAGAACAATCACCCCACAAGGACACCACTCACTCCACAAGGACACCACTCACTCCTCGCCACACCCCCCTCATAACAGCATCCCGTCCATGATTCCCCAGATCTGCCTCTCCAATTACCTCATGAGAGCTTTCCATTCTGTTAGCTCTCTCCACTCCTTCTCTAACAGAATTCTCCTCTCAATTGTACTCTTAACCCCTTTCTTCTTTCTCTTCTAAACTTTAGTTCGAGGCCCCACTGCCATAGGCCCACGGAATGGATATATTCATTAAGAGCTGATAGATGAGATAATACTATGGGAACAGAAAGCACAAGAGGAATTAATACGAGGCATACCTTAACCTCACCATTATCATCTGCTGCAGCAAGAAATGAGGACTTTGAGTTGCATACAACCTGCAAAACCAGATAGATAATTATATTATAACAGCATTATAAGCAAAAGAGCTCACCTAGGATAGCATCAGGTGATGACTTGATATTAGAACAGAATGAAGGAATGCACAAGCAGCTTTAAGCTCAAATATAGTGTTGTAACCTAGTTTAATAATTTCAATATCCTTTGTGGGTCAAGAAAGTCATACAAAACAATTGTTGGAAAGCCACCTTAATTGTTGAAACCCTTGACCTGCCTTACTTGCAGCTTCCTTAGGCTGCCATAATTGCAGTGTTATACGGGTATGTTTAATCCCACATTCACTAAAGATATGAATTAAACAAAGCTTATGAAGTTTGAGCAATCCCTACTTACAAGCATGTTCTATTGGTTAGAGTTAGATCCTAAACTCAAAAATCTAACATAGTATTAGCACTTAGCCTATAGCAATTATGGATTCATAGACTTCGAGAAATAAGGTAATGGCAGGCTAGCTATACTTAACACAACTCGTTCAAAACATGGTATCAAAGCCTAACGAGAAGGGAACTCAAATTTGTGCCTTCCCTATTAGCCCATCATAGGAGTAAATTTTGTCCAAATTGTGTACTTTTCCAATTTTCTATCTTCTTGCCCCCTCCCCCTCGGTTGTCACTGTTCACACCAAATACACCATTCAACAACACCTCTATCACAATTCACCAATTGTGCCCTTGTTCCCCACCAATGACTTCCAACGAGGTTTCTTTCTAGTCAGTGTTATTGTTAAACGTATATGTCTTTTCAGTGAGTGTTGTTCACTGCCAATATTTTTGCAACTAATATTGTTTACCACCAACACTTTTCCGCAAATGGTGTTTACCACCAACATTTCTCCTGTGCATACTATGTACAGCCAGTGTTTTCCAGCATGTAATGTTTACCATCGACATTTTTCTAGCAAGTTTCTTTTTTCATCGAGCTATTTCCAGCCATTGTTCACCGCTAACTTTTTTTGCAAGCATTGTTCACCACTAACTTTTTTCTGATGAGTTTCTTTTTTATTCTCTTTGAACGTGATTTTCCTGGCTAGCAACCGCCACCACTACCATCACCTTGTGAGACAATCAGTTTTGCCTTCTGACAGTCATTATTCCCTCTGACTATTACTTTTGCTTCCAAGCAGCCGCTGTGCTCTCTGAGCATTTTTGCTTTTAGGCAATCACCATGTTTTCTAAGCACCTTTTGCTTTTGGCAATCGTTGTGCCCTCTAACCATTTTTGCCCTATAGCAGCTACCGAGCTCTCCAAGAAGCTTTTTCTCAACAGTACCCTTTGATATTTTTAATAAGCTTAACTCACTATACATATGCTTCCGCTTGAGATATCATTTTTCATTATTTACTATATTAGCTCTAGCAACAATCTAGCTGACATGATTATCTCAAGGAGTCTTAAGTTAATGACATTTGTAACATGTTTGTCTCATGATACATATGCTCCAACTTGAGAGGGAGCGTTAGCAAGGTGGTTTGGTTATGTTAGAGATATAATTTGATTCCATTAAATAAGGAGATACGATATAGTTTGATAGGGAAATATCTTACTAAATGTTTCTTATTAGCTATTGACTTTGTTCCTTATTGTTGCATCTCTGCTTTATTATATATAAGAATAACCATGTGTGTACACAACATATGGAATCCATTACCTTCCTTCTCGGTTTCTCTCTTCTCAACATAATACCAGAGTGGTACCATCCTCCGTGACCTGTTTTATCACTAATGCTTTCAACAATGATATTGTGGTGGTACCATTCTCAAAAACTTATGTTACTATTTTTCTGCAGACTCAAAAGATGGGAACCCTTTATTTGGTGTGTGCATTCACTCTGCCGGAAATTCCAGTGGCTGTCTTAACTTTTAAGGCATGCAGTCTCCTTCCATCTCCACTTCTCCCTAGTTCAGATCTGCCACAGGTTACCTTCCCAGGACATGAGAAATACTCTCCAATTTCTAGTTGATATAAGTTCGTTGTGTTTTATCCAACGGTGCTCTTTGGACTTATTTAAACCATCTGCAACTGGAGACTGTTCTCAGTGCTGGTGACCTCAAGTTAGAAGCAGAAATATCTGTTTGGCCAACCACCGAGACCCACAGCCATCTGCCTGCCATACAGTACCACCTTTGCTACACACACAACTTCCTCACCGGCAGCATGAGTGTGCATGGCTTTTGCATGCAGCCACCAGCTTCTGGCAACAACCCCACTCCTACAGCGCTACTCTGACCTTATTCCTGTCACCCTCAATTTCTAGGTCGTATATTTGGACAGACATCAATTAGTTTTGCCCCCGTCTCCAGCAACTGAATTTTATAGCCTCTCCAGTCAGCTTTCCATTAGAAGCTTTATTTCCTGGTCTGAGCCAACTCCCATTCCCTCTAGCAAGCATACCTACTACAGCAAACACTTCAAACACAGCATCATCTGCACTTTCCAAACCCTAAGACTACTACATTAAAGGGGAATGTTAGAAGATTAGTAATATGTTACCACTCACAATATCATCACTTGGTCAAACATAATTATGCTCATTGGATAGTGATTAGGCTATAAGCTAGACAGTGATTATTAGGCAGTAAATAGCTCCCAATTATTTCCTTGGTCACTCCATCAATAGATGGTAACCAATTTGTAAATAATTTGATCAAGTGTGCAGCTGGAACACAATCTCTCTCGAGCACTCTCTTGTAACATAATTCACTAATGTCTCTTATCATTTAAATCCATATGGACATGAAACCCCCAATTTGCTTGATCTTATAGAGAAGTGCCAGTGAAGTGACCATTGGAAAAATTAAGAGTAGAGAAATGAAATAAGCAAGGAACAATACAGTAAATTGAGTTAAGCTAGCCTTTATTGACAGTAACTAAACGATAAAAGAAACACCTTCAATAAATGTAATAGAACTTTGTTTCATTTTTATATACCAAAAAGGATATTCGAAAAGATCTGGTAAGTGCCTAATATTATATTTGAATACAAACCACGTATCTAGTATCTACCTTGTTTATCTCCTCTTTGTTATAATTATAACTCTCCAATGGCTTCCATTCGGCAGCAGCCTTCAGCACACAATAAAACACAGAGGATCAGTATAATTGATAATAATCTTTCTAAAGAGCAAATAGGTGGAGCAAGAATAACAAACACGTACATCCAGATATCCTTTAGAAGAAAATAAATAATGCAATAAATGCGATGTCACACATATATACGGCAATAATAAAGCAAATAAAGGCATATTGTAAAAGGAAATAGAAAGGACAGAAAAATCATACATCTTGGACACCATAACATGCTTACCAATCGCACATCAAAACCCTTGATTTCCTTTCCAGAGGAGACATAAATCGTATCTTCCATCCCTGATTCAAATGTCAATTGTTTTTTTGATGTAATTAAGTAAACTTATCTGCTGGATTTATCGATGGGAAATTTTACTGTACTTAAGATGTGTTTGATTGTCCACGAACAAAAGGACTGCTGGACGGTACAAAACACTCGTCCCATGTGTGATACAAAAAATGGTTTTAAGACAGCAAATAAAAAAGGATGATGAAGTACAAGACGAGAATCTGAAAACTTTTTGCTAAACTAACCATGGTACAACCTTCTGTCCCATGCACAATCTTACTAAAATGTAAAAATTATCCCACTCTCTTTCTCACTATAAAACCCTCCCTTCCCCAAAACCGGTGCGCACGAAGGATAGCTCAAGTTCATTGAAAACATAACAAGTTGAAAACAAAGACGGAAAAGTGAAATCAAAACCAATAAATAAAACAGACCTGACTTGAAACAAATGGAAGAAACTGGCTCCACGCTAACATCCATAACTAGTTGCGGCACATCAGGGCATCGCAAGTCAAACCAGCAAACACGACCATCCTGTGTTAAAAACAAGCACAGCAAGTGCTGATTAAAATTATGAAATAGTAAATGATAATGATAATGATACAAGATTAAATAAAGATGCATTGATGAATCTTGAACCCTAGTGATTAGTAATGAAGTAAAGAATATAGGAATAAGAGGAGTGGTATGGGGAAATTGGAGAAGAGAGAAGGAGCTGACATCGCCGGAAGTGACGACGAGATTAGAACGCTCGCGTGAGGAAATGCAGCAGGTTGTGCTATCGTCGTGGCCTTTGAGTCGTCGAGGCTTGAGCTTGAGCTTCGGAACCGCTTTCTCCGCCATGGATGCCATTTCTGCTTCTCTAAATTGAAGGCTTTAAATTTAAACCTAAATTGGGTTTGGGTTATAAGACGAATGAAATGATGGCAGAAGGAAGGGAATGGAGCGAAAACGAAAAGGTACTATTTGGATACGCTGAGGGGTTTAAATGGACTAACCAACTTGCTGCGGGGAAATGAAACCGCGCGAAGCCGCCCTTCAGGAATCTATTACCTTTCGTGTGCTATTTATATGTTCCTCGATTCTCAATAGAATTGAACCACTCTTTGGGGACACTTATTTTTCAAAAATATTTTTCTCAAGCTCCTTTCCCGTGGGCCCGAGCAAGTTCGGGCTGGGTCATGTTAGCAATCTAGGCCGAACCACATTTGGACAATTACTTCTTGAACCCCTATAGTTTTTTCCTCCTTCATCTCTTATGGAGTGCGCTAAAAGTAAAAATGTTCATGTCATTATATATAAATTTTAACATACCTTTCATTCTCTATGCATATCCCCACATCATAAGCTAATATGATGTGGACCCTGCTGCAATATAGCAGCCTTCACGTTCTGGACTCATTAGTTCAAAAGTCTTGCCCTATACCTATCAGCCGTTTGCCTCCACTATGTGTGGCCTTTTCCTATCACCTACATTTGATCCTATTCAATTTAGATCAACTTAATGGATGCCTAATCCTGTTTTTATGCTTCTCTCCATACACTAGTATAATTATACCACCTAACATCAATTAACATCAGGCCCAAAGTTAATGACTCTCTAGTTCCCTAAGTTCAATTTGGAAGTCCCATCAAATCCCATTTGCTTACCATGCTATCTAACCTTTGGGCATCTGCTGCTAGTGTAAATATATTTCTTTGCCCCTACCCATGCCAACTAAAATGTCATAGACGCCACTTTAATCCTCTCTCCCCTCTACCAAATTATTTATCCAAAGGTTGATGCATGCTATCGGGCATAAGCACCTCAGTATGTGAAAGTGGATTTTGGAAATCTATCTTTCATCCAAGCTCATACGTTTGTCACTGTCAAACATAATATCTCCTCTATATCTACTCTTTCCTCTCTATCTACCCTTTGATTCTTGAATATTAAATTGTTTATATGATTCCAGATGTTCTAAATAATATCACCGGATACACCTCCGTATCTTACTTTCTTTGTCATCAGTTTCCATTAAACAAAATTGTTGGAAGTTGAAATTTGCATAGATACAGGTAAGGGTGCTTGTCATTCAAAATGAGTAATATTATTTTAACATCACTGTTCCGTGTCTATATTCATTTCACACTGATATATATTATTATTTTATTAAAATATAATATTTTATTAACAAATACAAGTATCAAATGGGAGTAAATTTGTTACAGTGTTATCAAAATATATTTATTCAAAATATTACAAGAAAATATCACCATTACTTTTTATATGCATGTTAGAATCTTTCCTAATATTTTATAGTATTTTATATGTTGATTTGACAATATATTATTTTATTTTTTATTTTTCAATTCATGGATTTTTTTGTTTATCTTTAAAGTATTTAGAATTAATTCTTATGAGATTTGAGTCCTTTCTCATTCAAACTAACTCTTCTTTCACTATTTCTTTTTATCAAAGTAGTTGAGATACTCCAACCCTTTAACACAAGCTATTTACATGTATTTTCTCACAAAAATTTAAGTTTCAACAAATAATATTCTTCTTACACTCTATGCATTACTCACACCTATTATCTCTCTATTTACCTATTTTTTTTAATATTATTTACTTCAGTTTTGTATTTAATACGAAATATATTTATAAGGGATATTTTTCTCATCCGTCTATCTTTTCAAAACTTTATTTTTTATTTTTGAGTTTACTTTCCAAGACAAATTCTCATAGAACCAAATTCCCCTAGTCTCCTTTCTTACAAGCCTTACACAAATCCTCCATCACTATTAGATATATCGTGTGTTGTTTTATTATTTAGGTTTTTCTATGAGTCATACTTAGATTCTAATATGTCTCTTTATAAGTCTTATCTTTATGTTTCCATCCTCTAATTTTATATAACTATAAATGTTTGTATTTTTTTTAATATCCAAAAATAAAATAAATAAGAAAGAACACTTAAGGATACTCCAACCCTATTACATAATAGAGGAATTATCTTTAAGAAAGTAATACCTCAACTTTCTCAATACATTATTCAAATATATACAAACCACAACCTATTTAGTATCCATCCAGCATCATAACAGAGATATCAACTAGCAAACTAATTACATAGAAAAACAAACTACATTTACACGTTTTCTATTTAATGACTTTATATATTCCATCCTCCTTTTGTTTTGCATATGTTTTTCCATTTAACTTAGACTATCTTTCTGCTCTCATCTCCTTCTCTTTTACTTAAATTTCCTTTATAATTTTCTAATTTTATTGTTGACTGTAGTTGGTACTTTGTGAAAGGATCGATAGTATATGCTCAAGATCACTAATTTTATTAAGCCTGCAAATGATAAAAACGTACATTTTCATCTTGCTAATTTGTTCATAAAGTATGCGACTACATGTAGATCTTTTGCTAATTTGTTCGTAAAGTATGTGACTACATGTGGATCTCTTTGTTCCTAAGTATCCGATTACGTACGGATCTTTGTTTACGAGAATTTTCGTTCATCACATACAATTATAACTTTATTGTGGATAGTAAGCACTTCTTTGAAGATATGAGCAACACACAATTAGGAATAGAAAAAAAAGGATTTGAAGATAAAAGAATGATAAAGAAAAAAAAAATACTATAGTTGATGCCAAAAGAAGGTCACGATATGGTGTGTTGAAAAGAGGAATATAATTTTATTTAGAAAAAAAAAAGCAAACTCTAAAATTATTAAGAAGAGAATAAAAGCAAAATAATTTTTTTTAGAAAAATAACGAAATTAAACTGTGATCTTTCTATAAAAGGCTTTTGAGGGAATAGAGGGTTATAAAATTTCTCTCATGTGCATTCATTATCGGAGGTTATGAAAATCTAAACATAAAAGCAAAATTTCAAGCACTATTTGAAATATATATACAGATTACGTCAATTATGATTTATATAAATAAAATATTAAAATATTTTAGATTAATATAATATTTTGTATGTATGATTTATATATTAAATTAACTTTCAATTTAACGATTAATTTTTGAAAAACATATTACATTTTAAACGATCTTAAATTGGGCAATATTAAAACGTTACACATTTTTTCCATCTATATCAACCTATATCAGTGCCAACAACTAGTTTCCTACTTAAAATAAGAGAAGAGATGCAAGATAGAAACGTGCTTGAAATTATGCGAACTGATAAACATAAAGTACTGCCACTTGATTCATTGCGTGGCGCCATAAGTGAATCACAAGAAATTATAGTAGAGGTTATACTTGTGGTTCCTGTTCCTTGGTTTCTTCAACTCCTTGGACGTACTTAGTGGCACTATTCTGCATCAGGTCCTTGCTTTTGCCCCAAAGAAGAATGTACAAACCGATCATCACCAACACGGATCCCACCACACTAAACAACAAAAAGAATCACAAGCATGTATAGAAGTCAGATTTAGTTTCAGGGTTAATTGCTTTTTCTGCAAGAAGATGGCATAGTTAGGTACATGCAAGAATTGACCTTCCAAGATGAAGTTGCTCGTGCAAGACTGGGATATCAATCATGCCCGACATTATCTGAACAAGAGGGCTGAATGCTGCTGTAAAAACTGGACCCCTCTTCTTCACGCACCATGACATGCCCACATAGCACACACTTGAACCAACTATTCCCTGCAAACATGATGTTTAATTATTTTTTAAAAGCCAAAAAATTGATTATGCATAGCTTAAAAGATAGTGTCTTACAGAATAAAGAACAGTGATTATTTGTATCTTATCCTTGAGAACCCAGGAGGACAAGTTGCTGCCAGTAGACAAACCAAGAATAGCTGCTTGCATGGCTCCAAAGAAGGTCATGATGGCTGTGCTAGAATACTGGCAAGGATACCTCTTCCCTATTTTGGACTGTAGAATAAACCAAAAAGACCAAAAGAGGGTTCCCATGATCAAAGCTATTACACCAATGGTCCATTTCTGTGTTGTTCTAGCACTTGAAGCAGCTTGGTACATTGCTGATCTCATGGCTACTGGAGGAACTGCTGTTTCATAGTGAGAGACATCAAACAAGGGCTTTCCTCTGTACAGTGTCAACACTAATGCCCCTCCTACGCACACAAATGTGCCCAGAATCTTCGCTTTCCCACCTGTGCATTTAATGTTCACTGTTTCTAGCCTGTAGTAGAATCAAAAGAAAAGGGAAAGGATCATGCATTTATCCTCCATTTAGCTATTTGAGTGGTGATATTTACTAAAAGAATAAGATACACTGAAAAAAATGAAATTCTAGAAAGAAAACTTTATCAGTGTAAAATCTCTTGTATTTATGCAAAAAAATAAATTATTTTCTTATTTTCTTTTCCTGAAAGATCAAAACATGATCTAAAATGGCTACATATTCATAGTTTCATACCCAAATGGCAATGCCATAATGAAGGTTATCACCGGCACCATATTGACAAAGGCACAGGCAAATGTGGCTGAGGTGTATTGGATCCCCAAAAGGAAGAAGTATTGTGTGACGGATGCCCTACAAGAAAGTATCATTTCGTTAGGTATTTTTCCACTATAATAACAATAATGCATAAAAAACTATTGGGAATTTGAATCGCGAAAAGTTAAGATCGTATTTTCGTGAGACTAACCCAATAATGGCACTGAAGAAAAGGTAGCATAAAATTTGAAACGTGAGCCGTGGTCTTCTATTTCTGCAAGAAAATACAGTTATTAAGATCTCTCAAGTTCTCTTCTTGTTTAAATGGCTCCATATCTGAGCATTAACATCCTGGATAGCAATGATTATTAGCTTAACATCGATCCTTGATTCTAAAGAGAAGGAAAGTTTAGGTTCTAGCAGGTAACTTCATACTCATTCATTACTGAAATTTGGTTATCTGCATGCTAACAAAAAAAGTGTTCCAAAAGGTTTACATATATAATTGCATCTCAGTAATGGAGGCTGGCTACGTGAAATTTCCAATTTTGTCTTAAAGAGATTAGCTTGTTAATGTGGCTTTGGGAATACTTTCGGTTTACATAAAAATATTGTAAAAGAAAAGGAATTGAGGGTGCCTACCTTTCCTTAAAGTAGCTGATGGGGGCCAAAAATATAGTAGAAACTGACAGACGATATGTGATAAAAACCAAATGGTTCATTCCTTTTTGAAGGACTTTCTTGAGAAGAATGTTCACCATGGTTAAAGAAAAATCAATTGCTATCATTACTAGGAAAGGTTTCCATTCATCGCAATTCTTCATTTCAGCAATGCAGTTTCTGGGGCAGGTGGAGTGGGGCCTCCCTTTTCTATATATTTTTCAGAAAATGATGAAATGGTTGCACTGCAACAGAGGGCTACCTGTGGGTTTATATATATATTTATTATTCCAGAACAACTGGCAAGAAAACAAGATTACTGTTTCAAATCAGACACTTTATACCTTTGATGGCCGTTTAACGTTTGGTTGGAATATGCTCTTTTCACATGTTATATTTCGACTGATATCTGATCCTGTTAACAGAAGGGACTCTTTGGGATTCGTTTAAAAGAATTTTTGGTTAGTTCATGAATCATGAACCTGATAAAAACATTATTGGTTAATTTAGGCCACTGGTTTTATGTTTACAATTCATCTGGACCAGGAACAGGTAATGTTCTTCATGTCTTGTTCACGCTCTCGTACCCATTTTTTGCACTTGAGCTTTTTCTTTGTGAGTGACAGGCATCTTTTGGGTGGAGCTGTGGCAGAAACATGGCATCTAATACTTTTCTTTATCTATATATCTTCCGTATCAAAAACATTGAAATCTTGAAGAAAATGTCACGTCTAGAAGTTATTTAGTCACTTCAAAATCTTGGAGGAAGAAAAGGCACGCAACGATAGATCACAGTGACGAAAACCACGGGAAACTTTAATTTTGTAAGTGTAATCAGCATATGCACTGGAAGTTAGAGTTCACACATTTGGATTCAAAATGTCATGTTGTGTTGTTAATCATGGGAGACTTTCAGTACTTGATTTTAATATGAAAAGCCATTAGATAACCTTAACTCCAATTACAACTTCAAATTCTTTTACACAAAAAAATTAGGATTCAGTTTTGATACCTTAAAACTTTTTTTCATGTAATATAGTTAACGAGAAAATCAATTTAAATTTCTGATGCTATATTGCAAATTGTGGGAGCTGAATCTTTGACCAATTGGAAGAACTCTACATTCATTTTTAGAAAAGAGGGATAGAAATTTTAAAAAGGTCTTAGAAATATCTGAGATAATTAACTAGCTTGTTTATTGTTTAAAGAATTTATGTCTACCACACTTTTTTTTTTTTTTTTTGTAGCATCTGCCACTATTAAATAAATTTTGTGAGGAACGATTACTCCATCTTGAAGAAAGGAATACTGTATCCTGCAAGAGAAAAATATGTCAGTCTAAAAATGTTTAGTCTCTGTAAACAGAAGAACGTTATCATTCATGGAATATTTTTAGTTTTTCCTGTTCAATCGACCTGGTTTTATCTTTATTTTATATAAAGTGTTCCACCAATTTTTGTGATTATATGAAATAAATACCAGTTCAATCTGTGCCTTTATTATTATTTTTTCTGATCTCTCTCTCTCTCTCTCTCTCTCTCTATATATATATATATATATATATATATATATATATATATATATGTGTGTGTATATATATATATATATGTATATTGCATCATGCCTAAAAAAAATCAATTTTAATTTTAAAATATAAAAAACAACAAACATACTTCAAAGAACTAAAAATATATTTATGCTTTTAGTATTTTCTTTTTATTTTTTATTCATTTTATTTTTATATTATTGTCAGCTATAAATTTTCTTAATAGTTATTGCTATTATATATTTTTATCATATTTAGATGAAAACAATAGTAGCACATATCATAGAAAAATAAATAATTCATCATTAATGAATATAATACATTTTTACCATAAAATTAACCTCCTTTTAATTGCATTATAAGTAATTTGGTTTGTAATTGAGTAGATTTTACTTAACCTATTAATTATTGAGTTTAACTTAAACTAAAACCAATGTAACCCATCAGCATCTTGGAGACAAAGTTAAACAACAAGAGGGGCCAATAATTAAAAACATCATCTAATTAATATGTAAATATATCAATATAATACAAAATATTTATAACCTTATGTTGAAAGTAATTTAACAATATATATTAGAAAATATATTCACACATAACTATAAGATATTTTAAGACTCACTCCACTCATTGGTGAAAGATATATAGATTTATATTCAAGATTGCAATTATTGTTTCTCATGCTACCAAGGCTTATTTATTGAATTTGTTTTTCAAGATTTACATAATAACATAACTAGATTGTGTTTGGAGTTCTCATAAATAATGAAAATGGAAACAAAAAAATGAAACCAAGATACATCATTGTGTGTGCAATAAAACTATAAACGATAATTAAATATTTTATTGAAACAAAACACTGATATAGAGTATTTGTACAATAAAAGTCCTTCGAAACAAAATAATGATGATGATTTAAAAGAATTAAAAGTTAGGGCCATGATCTAAACATAGCATAGCATAGCATGTGCATGCTTTCCTTTAAAGGTAAATGATGGGATGCAGCTTGGATTCTCATCACAATCACAATTTTAGAATCCAACAAACAAAATCTGTTCTCCAATAGCCACCAGATATTATATCAACATTGTCCTACAAAATGCCCATGCTTCTGGTATTCCCTATTTCCTATTTCCTACCAGATCTTATCGTATCTCATGAATGCCATGCCACTCAACCAATGAAGCTAATAGTTTCATCACTTGAATCATTTTCAGATTTCTTTTTTTATTTTTTTTTTTTTTAGAATTTTGATCATTTACTGTGCAAGGAGGGTCTCGACCCAAATGACTTGTCAGAGATGAAACTTGTGAAAAACTATAGGAACTTCTGCTTTCGAATATCTAAAGCTAGCATATAAACTGTACTGAAATTCCTTCAATTTAGATCATATAAACTGCATGACGTATCTATCTTACTATCTCAAGCGTGTTTCTCTTAAGATGGAAAGAATGATGTTTTAAACAAGTGAACTTGAGATTGTGAGAAGTCTATTTAAGAAAAAAAAAATCTCTTGAACTAAAGATATTATTAAAAAAAAATTCTAAAACTAAAAAAATTATAAACAAAAATTATTGAAGTGATTCAATAAAAATGTGATTTTAAAAATAAAGCTTATTTATTAACAAAATAAATCTTATTCTATTATGTTGAATAGTTTCCTATCACGAGACTAAAAATAATTTATGTATATAAACCTATTTAATATAAACCTAGTTTATTTATGTAATATGTTTCTCCTTGTATTAATATATCTTTACTTATAACATAATAATTAAATATATTAATAATGGCATGGAATGCAGAATGATGATAATTAGATTTACTATCTTTCTAGTAAATTGTAGCCTAAAAATCACTTTTAGAAATATTTTTTTCATTTGTATTAATATTAGGATATATATTAATGAGCTTAGCAAATTATCTTAAATTATATTTTTCTAATTTTTAATTTCCTTTTTATGTCCTTTATTTTTTATTGAAAGAATTAGAGTTGGTGCACTTAATTTATTTTCATTCTTATACTGTGCATAGACATATCTGGTTAAGTAGTGTATACAGAGGTTAGATATTCAATATACGTAAGATAATTTATTTATTTTTTTAGTTTCTTTCTTCTTCCTCCTCTTCTCTTTAAATATTTTTTCTTTCTATGGCATTAGTAGAATATTTTCAAGATCTACCAATGGTATTTGTGTTCACAAAGTTCATCCCTTGAAAAATCATATCCTCAACGTAATATCTTTTCAAACAAGATGAAGTAAAAGGAGTAGTAAACATTGTCTTCTAGTATTTTGAGCAACAAGCTAATTTATTAAAATGTGGAATGTTTGAGTTATCAAAACTTATCTTGCGAGTTAAACCAAATTCAGGTTAAACAACTTAAACTTCAATTGAGAAACACGAAGAAAGGTAATTCTATCTCTTAATATCTTATTCAAATTAAACAATTTTCTTTTGTCTTTCCGGACATTAACTTATGTATTTATTACTTTATATTATTTTTAATTTTTATATTTTTCACTTATGAGGGGTGAGGACCGGACGGTATAGTAAGAGACTCGTCATGTTAAAAATTATTTTGACTCGAAAGTATATTTGTGTATGGTGAGTCACTCCTAATGGATGGACTAGTCCAAATTCACAGATTCTTTATTATTTTTGTCACACTTTTTTTTATTAACAAGGACCATTGCTTTATACAATAAATTAAGATTTACTTTAGATACGATAGGCTCAACAAAGAATATTATAGCTACAAATTGTAGGTATAACTTTTTTAATTAGCAAATTATTCATTATAATCTTAAAAAATAAAGTTATCAGTACTGAACATAATTACTTTAATTTAGAATAGGGTTCGTTCATAAATTTTACGACCTAGGAAGAAAAATTATATATAAATTCTCTTTATGGAAAATATATTAAAACATAAATATGTTTTTTATAAAAAAAAATACATATTTTCATTAAAAAAGTAGTATGTCTTACCGAATTTAATTAATGATAAAGTTTTAACAAATTTTAAAAATTTATATTAGTTTTTTTTTCTCTTATTAACTCTTGTATTACCTTTTATTCTATGTTTTTTTTATATGTATAAATCGTAATCTTCCTTTTACCTATAAACCAAAATACACAAATATATCATAGAAAGTGATTTTTTTTAAGCATTTCTAGAAGCAAAATCATTATTAATAGCATAAACATGGCGAAAAAAAAAATAAAATTCTTCAAATATTAAAAGAAAATATATAACTTTACTTTTTAATGAAAAATAGTTTTCATAACGTTTACGCGCCTGTATTTGCTTCTATCTAATTATTGTTTATAAAGAAAGAAACGAGAGTGAGTAAGCCGTTTGAACATGCTGATTTGAAGAAAAAAGAATGGAAGAGGATTTGTAAGAAAAAATAATACCGAAATTTGTGGCACTTATAAGAAAAAAAAAAGATAAAAAAGGGGCGTTTGATCTGGAAATAATTTGTTTATTTCATTTCGCGCATATTAAGTTGTTGATAACTATTGATTAGGCACAAGTTTTCTAACAATAGTTGTTTTTTTAGATGGTTGAAAAATAAAAGAAGAAAAGTTTTATAGGGTAATAAAGAGTACAATAATTTATTTAGTGTCGGCTAAAAGTCATGTGTTGGAGTTTGGGTCTCCTTGCTTTTATTGACCATTGAGAAGGTTAATAAATAAATGTTATTGTAATATTTATATAAAATATAATATAATTTATTTTATTACAACTTATAATAATTTACAAGTTTTAAATAATAGTAACAGTATTATCAAAAGTTATTTTAGAAAAAAATATGTAGAAAATACAAAAATAATTTGAGACGTGAATTGCATATTTATATCAGGGATAGAAATTTTTGCTGTTAAAAAAAAAATTAGGGATAGAAATAATTTATATTTGTAAATGCATATGTTATATTAATCTGAAATAAGTTTTATATATAATTAAATAATTAATCATATTTTATTTTAAAATAATTTTAAACACAGACACAAATTATAATTTTACAATGTTATTAATTAAAATATTTTTTATTAATCACACCCATTAAATTACTTACAAAATTTTACAATTTTTTTTTCATTTCTTTTCATTTTTTATTCTACTCTCTTTCTTTTAAAACAAACAATCTTACCATTTACTATTTTTTCTCTCTTTTTTATCTTTTTCCACTTTTTGAAATTCATCCCTTAAAGCAATTATAGCTTTAATGTAAACAAAATTTTTCTTTACTTTAAATGTTGAAAAAAAAAAGAGAAATACTCCTTGTTTTGGAAAAATTGAATGGTTAAACATATGGACAAATTATAATTTATGATTAATTAATTAACCAATTAAATTATATATTTTTTTAACATTAAAATATATTTTTGCCCATTGAGTTCTTCTATTATTTTTTTATAGAAAATATTAGTTACTTTGTCTTGTTGATGAATTTAAGACCATGTTTTTTATTTGTCTATAATGTATAAGATTTATCTTTAACATATAGGCAGAAATTAGATTGTGATTGTAATTATATACATTATTTTATTATTATTATTAAACTGTAGCATAAAAGTTTGTGTTTAACATATGCAAATAATGTAAAAATCTTCGAGATAACGTTGGCCTTTTATTTCCCCTTTTGCAATTGATTTTCCTCACACTGTAATTAAAATCCTTACCTTACATTATAGATATAGACTTACTTTAGATATTGTAAAAAAAAAAGGAGATTTACTTTAGATTCGATAGGCTAAAAAAGATAATAGCTATAGGTTATATAGCTATCACATCTTTTCTTTTAACTTATAATCTAAAAGATCTTCTCAGTACTGAAATTCCTTCGATGTAGACCATATCAAAGGTTACCTTTTATTATTGTTTAGCGTTGTTTTTTCTCACCTTTTTATATTATGTTAATAAGTTAGATTTTACGGAATTTTGTCTCATATCTTATTGGTCTCAACCATTTTTTGAGTTTAAAGAATTCACCTTGTAAAAAATATGAAATCAAATTGAACACAAACACCTTATTATTCACTCATAAGGGAAAAAAAAGAACTTTTTCAGAGTTTAGCAACAGGATAATTGGATGATTAAGTCATATAGGAATTGAATTATCCTAAATTCAACACTTATCTTTCCTCGGCTTTTTTTCCCATTTTGATAAATATTTTTCCTTAAAGGGAATTGATAAATATTTAAGAAAACTGTTATTTGTAAAAACCTTATGTAATAATAAAAGTTATAGCAAAAAATAGAGAAAAAAAAATTACTGTATAACTGAAACAAGATATCAGATTAGTGCTATTAATGTGAAAAATCAAAATCCCCATTCCTTAAGTAAAACTACAAGAAGCCATAAGAATAGTAACTGAGCAACAAGAGTAGTTATATTAAGAATTTGACTAATTAAGATTTGTTTCACCATCTTCTTTACAGCAATCAAAGAAGCTTCAAAAACACAGAGGAGAGAATCCACAGATACAAAGAACCAAACTCACAATTCACACATCAACTGTTATTCTCTATTGTCCAAAATCCTTCTGTTGTTTCCCTACCAATTAGAGGCAACTGCATTGCATGTTCATCACATTGGCTTGGCCACTTCTGATGTTAATGAATGGTCCATCATCTGACCATATATCATCAATCAATTATTGGACTGAGTGACTCCAGAATGTGGCCATATGTAGAATAATTGGCTTCACTTGTAAGGGCAAGCAAGTTATCCACCAAATTTATATCTTATTTGAGTTATTGCAGCTTCATGAGCAATGCTATAGAAACTTCAAATTAAATTTCAGTCCCTTCTTATCAAACAGTTTACTTTGGCTTTGAGTGTATGAAAAAAATGTTTCACATACAGAGATTGGGACCATGCAAAGGTGAAGCAGCAATGCCAAAGCAGGAGTTGTTGTATCCTCCGTAGTGTTCTGAAGAGATTCCTCTGCTGCTTAACACCAATAAACACCCCTATATACGGATGTCATCTTCTGCTGCTGGGTTACTTCAGTTACTGCTACCATCTATGCCTCGTTCAAGTTTCAATGTCCAATGTGCTTCTGCCAAATCATGAACTTCAAGCAAGATTGTTTAGTTCAAAGGCTGGTATCTGCTTCTCTCAATAACCCGACACAAAGAACATGCCAAAGGTTACATGTTATCTTATGTAGTATACAAGTCTTCGGCATTGACAAATTTACGATTTTCATATATTTTTTATAAATAATTAATGTTAGCAACTAAAATTATTGATTATTTTACATCGTTTGATGTTTTGATGACGATCATAGTAATGATTTTTAAAAAATTAAAATATTTATAAATGTGTAATTTAATGTTAATTTTTTTTATATTTTTTGTGTGATGGTCTAATATATTTATTTTAAAAATAAATATTTTTTTCATTTTGTAAGAATGAAAATATATATAAGTGTTTTTTTAAAATATAACTTATTTCATAAACTCTAATTTTAAGTTTAACCAAGACCGCCAGTTCTTTGTTAATTTATTTTTGTTGTGTGAATTTTGTTGAAACCTATATCTAATATTGAGGAAGTTATATATGTTTATTATGTTTATAATTAATATCTAATGTGTGTATCTTTGTGTACTAATTTAAATAACATTTGTCATAAATATAATATTTCTATAAATTCTATCTGCATAACTTCATTTAAGAAGATAGTTTCATGCATATTCGATTAAAATTCTTCATCTTCAATTAAATAATAAAAACTTTCACAACTTTCATCGTCTAATATAATTATCTATATGATTTAATATATCAATAGAGTCTGAACATCTCATCAAATCTCCTAATTTATTATTTATATTATATAACATCAACTTAGTTGTATCCTAATAGCTACTACCTATATAACATAGAGTAAGTAATATTACTATGGTTATTACAAAAATATCGTAACATTAATCACAAATTTTTACCCATTCAATACATATTCAATTTCATGTATTAAAGATTAATATATGTATTTCAAGCTCCACTTGCTTGCTTTGCATAATTGAACAATAGCGCTTTGTATGCTTGTAATATATATAATTGTTTAAGTATCACTTGAAGTATCACACTGAAGTGACATATGCAGAACTATTATAATTTTTTTCAAAGAGATCACAATTCAAACCAATCATTCTACCATGTTTAAAACACCAATTGAAACCTTTTTTTTTTTTTTTTATCGAAACCATTGCATCAAACAATTGATATATCCAGTATCAACACAAAACAACATACTTTATTAAACTCAAATTCAATTTCAACAATTTATCATCACTCATAAGTAAATCATAGTATTAACTAATCATTCTAACATTCTAGAAATTAACTTCAAGAAATAACAACTCAAAAATAAAAAGAAGAGATGAAATATCATTAAAACATTTAGATGGGACTAGAAAATCATAACAGACAAGCCAAAATATTGATAAGAAGTTAGATAATTTGAAATAATAACTTTATTAACTAATTGAACATGTGAAACTTCAAAAACACTCTTAGGTGAAAACTGTGGAACCGAAAAGTCTTTAGAAAGAAAAAATAACTTACTCAAGATTAAATTGTGCTTCATTGAAAATTGTTTATACTTAGTTATTACCTCCTATTAGGAATATGATTGAGGAAATGATGAAAATGTGCTTTAAAAAGTTAGAGAAAAAAATATAGAGAAAAAGAGATTATAAAAGATTGTGATTTTTAAAATTAAATAACTACATATTTAAAGTTTCAATTAATATCCTTAAAATACAACTTAAAATTTTAACATTTATAATTTAAAAACAATCTCTTGTGAACTTGGTAAAAACATGTTCTTACATGTGTTATAAGCATCTTTTATGCATTTAATTTATTATTTATTGAAACAATCAATTATTTAATTTCTAATGGATTTCCAAACCCATTCAAGTACAAATTGTGAATCATAATAATATTTGACTATTTGACTTTGTTTTGTGAAGCTTATTGGAAAAATTCAATTTTCAAAAAATATCTAGTAAAGACTTTCAATCTTTTACTTTTAAATATACTTTTAAGATATTGCTCTAAAATCTAAAGTGATTTTTTGAACATTTTCTTATTTAGAGAAGAGTATATTGATTTAAAATTATATTTTATAAGCTTCCTAGACTCTTTTCTTTGTTTTTAATCCTTTTGAATTTTAGTCACATGATCTCGTTTAATTAATAAATTTATTGTAGCATCTACACTTGGTATAACTTTATAGTAAGCTTTTACACTTACATGAGGTTCTTTTGATAGATTTTAAGAAATATACATTGTTTTATTGAGTGTTTAGATTGTATAAATAAAGTGTATATGTAACTTTGCTTTTTTTAAAAAAAAAAAATAGTGTGTATGAAACTGAATATAAATTCAAAAAGAATTGAATTAATATGAAATCTTTAGTGTTTTTTTTTTCTATCCTTTATTTTTTTTTACATTTTTTGTTTGTTAAGAAAATTATAGTTACTTTGTAAAACTAGCTATTTAAGTGGTTTAAGAAAAAAATTACATCAATTCACCCTTCTCACTAGTATCTAACCTCTTTTCTTTTTTTCTTCTATATACACGTTATGTACATTAACCAAAGAATAGAAAACCAATTAACACAATTTAATTTTCTCATTTTAATCCATCATGAAAGAGAGGATGGAGAACCAATTAACATAATGTATATGGGCATTTTTAATCAATAAAAATATAGGAGTGAATATTTAAAAACAAATGATTTCGAATCAATGTTACATTAAATAGAAATACAAACTATACTGATTAATGTGTAAGATTACTGTAGTTTATAGGAAAAAACATTTTTAATTATATTTTATGATATTCATTCAATAAAATTACGTATTAATGCAAAATAAATTTAATGTACCTTATGCATATTAAATATTGAAAAATAAATCATTATTTATTATTATGATTCTTAAAAATTATGAATTCTAAAAATAATAATTCAGGAAAAAATTGTTTAGAATTATCAATGTTCTCAAAAAAATTGTAGATTTTTAATAAAAGTTTACACATTTAGCTTTAATAAAATTTATTAGAAATTTTTATTTATTTATTAGGTTAAATAATAATCACGATATTTGGTAAAAGTAGTTAAAAAAAACTGAAATATTTGAAAATACAATATATCTATATTAATTTAAAATTAATATTTAATTTTTTGATAAAATTATTTACTATAATTATTAATAAATATAAAATGATAAAATATATATATATATATATATATATATATATATATATATATATATATATATATATATATATATATATATATGCACGTATGTGTATTTATACTACTAATTTAATTGACTTTAAGCTCTTGTAACTTTTATTTATAGATAAATTATTTCAATTTCATTTTTTAGGTTTTAATTCATTTGCCCATTAGACTTATATAATATCTTAACATATTTTTAACTAAATTTTAAATAAATATATACTCTTTAGCAAATATCATACTTTTATACTGGTTATTGTAACCGTCAAAATTTTGGAAATATAAATTACAATGAATA
>Ga0209700_100320_pt1 | contig 86319 bp, 33 predicted proteins | sample SiratroredBW_FD_187528 | JGI IMG/M metagenome (GOLD analysis project Ga0209700, IMG submission 187528) | Root nodule microbial communities of legume samples collected from California, USA - Siratro red BW (SPAdes) (version 2) | ecosystem: Host-associated > Plants > Roots > Nodule | place: USA... | reverse complement strand
TCTAAGTAGTTTATCTTGGTTCTTTGTGAAGCTCTGCCAATGGTCATTTAGGGCATTTTGGTTTGATAAGAGAGATTTGCATGCTCTGTTTTGTGGTTCTTGATTTTTTCCCTTTTTTTTTTTTTTTTTTTTTTTTTTGCATACTTTTCTCTTATTTATTTCTAAACACTTAAATTCCACTGAGTAAGATGTATTAATCACATTCAAAACTATCGAATAGTCTATTATCCTAAAATAAAGCATTACAAACTGAAGTATTACAGTGGTTAATAAGTTGTTTAAAATATGTTAATGAAATATTAAAATGAGATACTAAATTACATATAGTCATTATAATATAGTGTAGTCATGTTTTAACTTCTATTTTCATCAATTGTCTTAAACATTATTAATGAGAGAGTTTTACACATTAGCATAATTATACATAAATATTTAAACATTATAATTAGTTAAGTCTCACAAACAAATACTTATTTATTATGTATTTATGTCTATGTGGAGTTTATAATTCAGTCAAAATCACTTAATAACAATTTAATTTAAACATTTGACACTCACAATGAAGTCTAGAAAAAACTAATCTCAAACTACGAGTTTTTTATGATTCTTACCGGAAACAAAGTTGCTGTATTATCCTTGTCAAATCCTTATATAAACCCAGCATTTTATTAGAACCTTGAAACAACATATGGAAGTTCTTCTTAAAAATAAATAAATAAATAAGAAAAACCTCCAAAAAGCGGTAGCTGGCATCTCGAAATTATTGAATCAAAACCTATGATTTGTACCTATATTATTGAATCTCGAAATTGAGGAGTATTGGACTCTTTTTTTTTTTTGGCAAGATATTATGCAATATAACTTTTTATTGGTAAATAAGTAAATGCATACTCGTACTCATCTGCCAAGTCATTTTCATTTTTATTGTGGATTTTTTTACATATGCCTCTTTGATGGTCCAATTACCGGTTAATGTGGAATGTTAGAAAAAATATTTCAGATATATATATATATATATATATATATATATATATATATATATATATATATATATATATTAATGTCAATAGCTATAGACATAGTTAATAGCAGAAACAAACATGAAAGTGTTGATGCATGAAGAATGTAGCATGTCTTCTGCCTAAAATCGTAGGTATCTAAGATAATTGTGAAAGGAACAATCATAAAAGGACTATCATACTAAGAGAAAGCCGAGACGTACATGAAGGGAACAAGAAGTCACAAGATTTGACATTAAAAGATGCAAATATGGACAATAAACCTCAATATCTAACATGATTCACCAAATTATTGAGAGCCACCGAGTGAGAGATTTCCACCAAAAGACAACACCTCCTCTAAAGTTAATTAGATTCTTTTCATTTTATATATTTTTACTTGTCTATATAAAAATATAATTAAGTTAGCTATCTATCCGGTAATGATATCAGATTTAACTAAATTTGTTGCGAACTAGTCCACTATTAATTATTAATCACTGTTTTATTATGGTTGATCCTAATTAATATCGATCTTAATAATTTGTAATTCTTAACGTCCAAAATCATTATTAAGAAAATATACGATCTTTAATTATAAATATGACCTAGTTCAACAAGAAGTTTAACAGGAAGTATCATCTATCTCATTACACTTATATTTTTATTTCTTAAACAACTTTTTTCACTCTTAGTTACTTTAATATCAGAGAATCTTTTAAGGATGAACTCCCATTCGATTTAACGTCCCCAACTCAATTGCCGACTACACCATTGCAGACGACTCGCAAAAACAAGTTACATATTTTGACTTAAGATTATATATATTTTTCTTCAAATAATCACAATGACATCTTCACCAGCAATAGAGTAATGTCGGGAAAAAAAAATTCTGTTGTAATTATTCTTTATAACATCGTTAAACTAATGTCATCAAAGCAAGTCTAGTTCTTTTATATGGGATGCCTTCAAATGAGATATAAAAAAAAATCCAACTTTTCCAAATCAATCTTGCATTGTGTAGACATTAGAAACTTTTACTTTTTTTTTTGAAAAAATTATAAAACATCATGAAAAAAACTGGAAGCAAAATTAAATAAGTAGACAATAGTACACATACCCTTTTATGAAAAAAAATATCTAATATTATTATTATTATTATTATTATTATTATTATTATTATATATTAAGTTAGTTATAGTATAACTACAACAACTAGTCGTATCTACACGACTTTGAGATATTTTATAATTTTTGTTACCCTGAATTAAAGTTGCATAACAATAATTTAAAAGATTTATATTCAACCTTATTAAAATAGAAATGACAAGTGTAAAATAAAATTGAATTGTAAGCCGTGGTAATCAACACTAAGATTCAAATTCACCTATTTTAAGATTAGATTTAATAAGAACATAATCTCTTATAAATTTTCAAGGGTTATATTTTTGTTCTTGTACACTAGCTTAAAAGTGTCTTCTTTGCTACTTAATTTTTAGACAGTTATTACCGGTCTTCGATTTTTAAGTTTTCAATTTTCAACACAAGTAGAGATATCTAAAAAAAACACTCTAATACTAAATTTAATTCTCAAATATCAGAATTTTTATCTGAATGAATCTAAAAAACGTACATTTCTTTATGGATTTCTTATGTTATTCATAATGAGTTAAAAGTAGTTTTTTATGTGGATTAATTGACATTTGACAGCTTTTCTACATTGTCATTTGTCAAACTTGACAGATGATTATAGTAAAAAAATATTATGATGTAAAATATGACGGACTTCCTAAAATATAATTTTAATATTTAATTCATGACTTATTAAATTATATTCATTTTCACAAGAACATGAAATTAATTAATGAATTTGACCAATTAATAGTCTTGATTCTACTTCTTACATATACATCTACTTCTAACATATGAAGTTTTACTTAAATTAATTCGAATTTGAATTAGACAATATTTTGTAATCAGTATCTCAACCTCAAAACATAAGATGAATGATCAAATCATATGAAATTAAGTATAAAATCAGTCCACTAAGTTGAATAGGAAATCACCTATATAATATATAAGAGAGAAAGAGTTTGATAAACTAAATTATACTATACATACTAATTCTACGCTCACGCCATATATATATATATTATCAGCTCGCGCCATATTTTATAGTGTTACAAGAAACCAATACTCAAAGAAAATAAGAGTTGTTCTTCAATCTTTACCGATTGTGCTGCTAAACTCTTGCATTACATGTTTGATGTTTGGCAATGAATCATCTGCAGATGGGAGTAGAAAAATAAAGTGTATAAGATATGGTTTGGTGAAGATGCAGAATTATTTTATTTGGAACACTTGCTTGTTTAGACAGATAGTATTGTCTCGGAATCCCATTATCAGTAAAATTAATTATTTTTATACTGATTAAAAATAAAATTTAAATTTATTTAATACTTTTTCTGAATTATATTTATTGAAAAATGTTTAAAAGTAATAATATTGGATAAAATAAAAAAATGGAAATGTGTGTATATGATTTATTTATTATATGGTAGCAGCATAGATGTAGCATTAATTGGAAACAAAAGATATACATATAATGAGAGATCCGGTGGTGGGCACTTACGCATGATATCATATGGTCAACAAATTTAATGCATGCACATCACTACATCATTGTGAGTACCGAGGTAGTTATGTGTTCTTTCACACACATTTTTTCCTCTGTCATTTCCCCTTTCATATAAAACTATTTCTCCGTTTCTACCACCTTCCAAACGCACCATTTCTAACCATTTTTCGTGCATAATCAATCAAAAAGTCAACAAAGGTTAACCCCATTCCTAATTAACCAGTAATAATTTTTAAGCCACCAATTTAAAAAAAAAATATTCATCAGATTATAAATTGTATAATCAATTTAATTATGTGATTGTTGTTGTGACAGAGCGAGCCTCAATCTCTGCTAAAGGCATAAACAGTTTATGGAAATTAAAGAAAATAATAAAAGCATAACTAAACTAAATAACAATGAAAATAAAAAGTTTTATTTAATTTCCTTTTTCTCATTTCCCCCACCCACTAACACACAATAAAAAGGGGAAACCATAAATAAAGGTAGGTTTTTAATTTTCACAGACGGGTTTGAGTGTTGTCTCCCCAGACATGGGCAAGGACCAAAATGTGGTTTAAACCAGAGCTAAAACCTAGCAAGCTTTATAGGTACAGCCTCGTAGCCATCCTTAAAAAAGCCATCACAACCCAAACTCAATTTCTCATTCCCCACGGAATCCTTCATTGTCCATTCTTTATCACTTTTATTAAAGCTCATCTTTATTATTTCTACTTTATATTCATTTTCAGTAATATCAATACTTTTTAACCTATAGTCCTTATAACATTTCCAATTTTCATCAGTCCACATATATCATAAGGATAGTACGTAACTATACGATGTGGAAATAAATTCTGGATAGTATATTCAGTATTATTAGTGATATATTGTAATTCAAATTGTCATCCGTTTCAATAATTGATTTATGTACAATTATTGAACTGGAATGTGGATTTAAACAGGCTAGCTGGGAGTAGTTTTTTTTATGATTATACATAAATTTTGAATTCATTTTCTTTGAAAACGAAAGTGCAATCGTTGTTTAATTTATTTATTAAATTAAAAATAGAAAAAAAAATAATAGTTAACTTTCAATACTGTAAGTAATATTAACATATTCCTGAAAATAAGTGCAACATAAAAATAATAATAATAATTAAGAGCGTGTGTAATATGTTAAATATAAAAAAGTATAGTTAATAGTTAATTTGTGGGATATATACTTCGATTTCTGGAAAGTTGACAATTGAGATTTGACGCACGCAGTTCTACGAGTGGGTTTGTTTTGTTTTTGTTTGCTACGCATTGCACGAAGGAACACACACAGGTACTGCTAGCAGTATACGAAAACGTCATCAGCTTAGGGTTTAGATGCGAAACGGCGTTGAAAGTCGCACCGTAACCTAACCTTGCGACATGCGTGTCGAAATTATTGACTCTTTGATGATACTTGCAGTCAAATCTCTCTCTCTCTATCTCTCTGTTATGTTCTTTTGGGAAGGTACCAACCTACCTCTGTGTGTGAGGCTGTGACTTCTCAGCCTAGGTTTCCTAGCCTTAAGAAATCTACCCCTACTGGTTCATTTTGGTGGCTATGCATTTGTCAACAACGACTCTACCTAGTTCATTATTCTTGAATTGCACTACCATACTTCATAAATAATCAAACCCCATTTGAAATTCCCTTCCCTAAGCCATTAAGAAACCATTCTATAACTGTAACTGTATAAAGTCGTAGTTTCTAAGTAAAGTTTAAGTCTTGCAGATACGGGATTGAAAAGGAGAATTGTAATAAAAGTGGGTCATCGATAAAGGTGTTAATAAGATGAAAGAAGAGTAGGGATGTGAATTATTGAATGCGGAAATAATATGGTAAATGTAAATGGGTGAGTGAGATTGTAGGGCAAGCCCCGTGCAGAGAGAAAGGGGAGGGTATGGTCTGAAGAAGGGTTTGCTGTTGTAGGGTCTGAGTGGGAGGGGGGGCTTTCTGCATAGGTCTCCAAACTACTGACACACCAAGAAAGGACGGGTCATGTGGATGTCTGGTGAGTGAGTGTTTTATTATTATATATATTGTAGTAGTAATAGTAATTCTGACTTTTTGATGGCAATTAATGTTTTCACCTTTCTGTACTCTATTCTACGTTCCCCTACCTCCTGCTGAATCAAACATTGCATGGAGTAGAATTAGTAGCAGTACTTGTGTACTCCAAAAGCTGGGGTGACATCTAGGTTTTACTGTTTATGAAAATTACCACACTGTAATCCCAGGTTAATGTCAGGGTAAATTTGGGAGTGTACACGTCCTCGTACCCTCCCCACCGGACTCCACCAATAATTCAAACACAGTGCATGCATAGTGACAGTAGTGAGTAGTAAAAATTGGAATTTTGTGCGGCTGGCACACACTGGATCTTCCCTCAGTGGTCCCACTTTGATGCCCTTTGACGGTGGATGGAGGAGGTGGTGATGCATCAAACGGCCAACGTTGTATGAGAGATGGGAGTAGAGAGGGTATTTTTGAGTTCAAGGGTTGTTTTGTGTGTAAGGTGTGAGGTGAAGCGGGAATGAAATGAAATGAATGTTGAGTTGAGCCGTGTATGGCACGTGTTGGTATGTGTGGAGGTGTCACAGCACTACACAACTAACAAGGTGGTGTGCATGGGGACTGCGTCATCTCTTAGGTTATCCTCTTCCCTCTCACCTATTGCTGCCATCTCATACATCATCAACCTTTAGCGGTTCAACAATTACTACTTAATCACATATTATTCTTCATTTTTATATTGATTATTTTCTTTAATACTAGATAATAACTTATTTTCTTTAATACTCCATCTCTCTCTTTCTCTTTTCTTTATGCTAATTTATTGTAATCCAAGTATTTTATATGATTATTATACATTGTGAAAGGAATATTCTTCAGCTCAAACTCAAATCCCTTTCATGCAAACATGATTTAAAAATTACACTGACAAAACTCTGATTTTAAAATTAAATGAACTAGTCCTAAAACGATTTCAAAATTAAAAATAATAAAATTTGAAGGAGAAAAATAACCTAAAGTCAGAGTTTGAAGCATAAAAATCTTAGATTAGAGTTTAACTACTTTTAAAATTAACGATGGTGAGACCAAATTGTACACAATTCAAATTTAGATAATGAAAAGTGCAAATGAGACGGAGATTTGAGTTGCTGAAAGATTTTTATGATTTAAATATAATAATTGTTAAAGACGTTGATTTTTAACCTTTAAAAGCGTAATATTTAATTCTCCGAAGTTCTGATGCAGGAATTGCGTTTGTTGTTTAGTGGTTGATCTTTACCAGCTTTGGCAATAGTGTGAGTGATATGTTAAAAGAATAATAGAAATGATTAATATTGAAAAAAATATGAAATGATTAATGATTAGTTAGATAGTTAGGGAGAGAGGGGAAATAAGAGGTGGCAGTTATGGTGGTAAAAAGTGTATAGTTATTGTGAAGTAGTAAATGATGGGTTTAGGTTTGATTTGTTTAATTATTGGTAGTAGATGTAGATGTAGACGGTAATTGGCGTCACTATTCTCCTTCGAAAAGCACCACCATATATAAATATGCAGACGAAGCAGGCCTTCCCTTTTTGTACAAATTACACATATACAGACACACAGAGAGAGAAAGAGGGACAGATCTCTCTCAAGGCGTTTAATTGCAGAGATCTTTTGGGTTTCTCGATATAAGGGAGGGAGAGAGAGAGAAGAGAAGATCGAAAGAGCTATCCCTGCCTCTCTGAATATATCTCCTTTTATCTGAATCCATCCCTTGAGTTTGTCTCTTAGCCTTATTTTCGTTTGATCCCATGCCCCTCCACCAAAATTCGTTTGTCTTCTGTGCCACCTTCAGATTCATCAAAACAAACAAAACTTGTTTTTTCCCTACCTTTCTCTCCCTTTGAGAAAAGCGATAGAAAGGGATCCATTCTCTGTATATTCATATATATTCCTCAGCTGTAGCTCTCACTCTGTAAAGATGGGTACTGGCTGGAGGAGAGCCTTCTGCACCCGCGACCCAGCTTCTACCATATCGGATAAACAGCCCGGAAGCCCAAGCCCAGGCCCCAGCCCGAGAAGCTGTGCCCGCTTGGGTTTTCTCTCCGGAGGAAGCAACCCTTCCACCCCACGCTTGCGCTGCACTACAATACAAGAATCCGCTTCTCAAACAGTTACTGTAAACGAGAGCCCCAGAGTTGAAAGCAAGAACAACATCTCAAGAGCAACCAAGTCTCCGAAAACGGTTTCACTCTCAAATCCATCTTCACCGCGTTCTCCTCTGAAGCTCTCCCTCTTCAAGAACAGTTTCAAATTCAGGGTATGTTACGTTGTCTCTGTATGCGGTGATAAATTATAAGAAATTAGTTGTGGTGTGAATGATTGTGATTTCTTGTGGTTGAGCAGAGTAGCTGTGGAATTTGCTTGAACAGCGTGAAGACGGGACAGGGTACGGCTATTTACACTGCGGAATGCGGTCACGCGTTTCATTTCCCGTGTATCGCAGCGCATGTACGCAAACATGGTAGCCTGGTGTGCCCCGTCTGCAACGCCACGTGGAAAGACGTGCCACTACTCGCGGCGCACAAGAACCTCGCTGCACAATCCGCCACGCAAAACGACGTCGCCCAAAGGACCACCCAAAATCCCAATGCTAACGTCAAAAAGCCCACAGAAAACACATCCCCCGTTTTCAAGACCTACACCCACGTGGAGCCCCCACCCAAGCATTCCGATTCGATTCGCTCCTACCACGACGACGAGCCGCTTCTCTCTCCCACCTCAGGCGCAAGGATCATTCCTATTCCAGAAGCCGACGAGAATGCCGAAGAAGACGACGAAGACGAAGACGCCGGCGAGTTCCAGGGCTTTTTCGTCAATACCAAGAATTCCTCCTCCTCAAAATCCTACTCCGATTCGTTCCAAACAACTGAAGGAGATTCCAGAACAGTTCAGGTCAAACTCATGCCGGAGTGCGCCGTTATCTCGGCTACCCGAACGCACGAGACCTACGCTTTGGTCTTGAAAGTGAAGGCTCCACCGCCGCCGCCTCCACCACGGAGCAGCGCGGCGCCATCGCAGCGTGCGCCGATAGATCTCGTCACCGTGCTGGACGTTGGTGGAAGCATGACCGGCGCGAAGCTGCATATGCTAAAGCGCGCGATGCGTTTGGTTATCTCTTCGCTCGGCCCCGCTGACAGGCTCTCGATCGTTGCTTTCTCCGGCACATCGAAACGGCTCTTACCGCTGCGCGTAATGACAGCCCAAGGACAGCGCGTGGCTCGACGCATAGTTGACAGGCTGGTGGCGGGTCAAGGGTCGAGCGTAGGCGACGCGTTGAGGAAAGCGACGAGAGTGTTAGAGGATCGCAGGGAGAGAAACCCGGTGGCGAGCGTGATGCTGTTATCGGACGGTCAAGAAGAGAGGGTTCAGAATCAGAGGGGTAACAGTAGCGGTAGTCAGAGGAAGTCGTCGAGCCACGTGTCGTCGACGCGGTTCGCGCATATCGAGATTCCGGTTCACGCTTTCGGGTTCGGGGCGAAAAGCGGTTACAGCCAGGAACCGGGGGAGGAGGCGTTTGCGAAGTGCGTGGGTGGGCTTCTGAGCGTGGTGGTACAGGACTTGAGGATTCAAGTGGGGTTCGAGTCAGAGGCAGTTGAGATGAGCGCGATTTACTCGTGCAGTGGAAGGCCCAGTCTGCTGAGCTCAGGGGCGGTGCGGTTGGGTGACTTGTACGCGGAGGAAGAGAGGGAGCTGCTGGTGGAATTGAGAGTTCCCGCGTCGTCAGGAGCTGGGACCCACCACGTGATGGCTGTACGGTGCCTCTACAAGGACCCTGCTAGCCAGGAGATCGTATACGGTAGGGAGCAGGGTCTTCTGGTCCCGCCGCCTCAGAGCCTGCGTTGTTCCGGTACTAGGATCCAGAGGCTCAGGAATCTCTTCATAACCACCCGAGCCATTGCAGAGTCCAGAAGGCTTCTTGAGCACAACCCTGACTTCACCAGCGCGCATCATTTGCTTGCCTCCGCGCGTGCACTTCTCATGCACTCCAACGCCGCTTCGGCTGAAGACTACATTCGCGCCGTGGAGGCTGAGCTGGCAGAGCTTCACTGGCGGAGGCAGCACGAGCAGCTTCAGCAGCAGCAAATTGTGCAACAGCGGAGAAGAGGGAATGAGAGAGAGGTGACTTTGGTGGACGAGAATGGCGAGCCGCTTACACCCACGTCGGCTTGGAGAGCCGCCGAGAAGCTGGCTAAGATGGCAATGATGAAGAAGTCTTTGAACAGAGTGAGCGACTTGCACGGCTTCGAAAACGCTAGGTTTTAATTTTCTTTTTTTAAATTATGTTTTCTTTTTATTATTTTAAAATGTAGAGGCATATGCGAGAGAGAGAGAGAGAGAGAGAAGGTAAGAAAAGGGGAATGGAATGGGGACAAGGTGGTAGCAGACGGCGCGGCCCTTTCTGCATTGGAAGATGACCACAGAAGAAAGGGTATGGCCCACCCTTCAAATGGGAGAAATTCATTGGATGCATCCTCCATCATGTCTTTCTGTCTTGTGCCTTTTATATACACTCTTGTTTTCCATTTTAATCATTTGCTTTTCAACCACACCACCCAGAACAAATCTAAACTCCGCTGCTGCCATCTTCAGATTGGTAGTTTATGATATGAAAGGGTAGTAGACAACACTAGAAAGTTGTAAATGCCATTCTAGTACTAATCTATAAAGTCTCTCTCTTTATGCTTGGCTTTTCGGAAGTCGATGATACTGTCATGTTTAAGATTTGTGTTGTCGTTTTAATGTAGTGGGTTTGTGCGGCTAATAATTAAGTAGCGGACTACGAACCACCCTAAAATGATCTTTTGGATGAAAAACATGGCAGAAGACAGAACTTAATGATGAACAAATGATTACGTTCCATGGCAGCATGATGCTTTTTCAGTTTTTTCCATCTTTCATCCAAGTACCCTTACCTTGGCGATTCAGAAATCAAATTTGAAGGGGCCCAAAGTTAAATGCAATCATAAGCGTTACACTGAGGTACGTGACAAAATAAAATAAAGGAAGATAGAAGGTGGTAAAAGAAGGGGGAAAATAAGTAAGTAGTAGTAGTAGGTCCTTATACCTTGGAGATGAGATAAACCTAATCCGCGAGTGACGGAGATTATTATCTGGTGCGCTTATGGGTAGTGAAATTTATACCTGGAAAAAGTAATGGCCGGGGAGTCCAAAAATAAAAATGGTCTGTGTCAGGAAGCTTAGCTTGTTGGGATGGACAACAAATTTCCAGCTACTTGGTGGGGTCGGAAGTAGATATGGAGATTATTAGATAGGTAGGCAAGGGTGAGTGATTCAATGGAGAGATGAGGGGCCATTTTAGTTAGTTAGCATCAAAGGAGGATCTGGAACAGAGATGTCAGATGTGGAGCCCAAATGGGAGTCTCAGTTGTCGAATCCATCACCATCTGGCCGTCTTGTTCTTGGTCCAGTGGTGTTATGGTTTATTCTTGGTAGTGTTACTGGGAGTAGGAGTAGGAGGAGGAGGAGCTGCCACAAACAACAACAATACACAATCCAGGCCTACGCCACCAAGGGGCGTGCTTTTTATGTCAGTTCCTGTTGCGCTATAAATAATCCATGGGCTGCAACACCCTACCTATCAACCCTTCATATCTTATATATCCACTAATCCAATTATAGCACTACTCTTTCTTTGCCCTCTGTTTATAACATGGGGTGTATTAGAGGGACTGAAAAACAAAGAAAACCAAGAAAAAGAGGGTCTGTTTTGATTAAGAAGATTAGGAAGAGGATTTCAGGAGTTGAAAAAAACAAGAAAACGAAGAAAAAGAGGGTGGGTTTAGATTAGGAAGATTAGTGTGTGGATTTGATTAAGTGGAAAATGAAAGAAAATAATTAAAAATGACGAGAAGTGAACCAAAAGTTTATGATTTGATTAATATAATAAATTTTAAAAAATATATATAAAGTGATATATTCAATAGATTGACCAAATTCTCCCTATTGTTATAAATTAATGTTAATTAAATATTAAATTATTTTATAATTTTTAATATTATTATTATTTTAAATATTTTTTAATAATATTATTTTTATTAGCATATTTATTTAATGTATATAATTAACAATATTATTATTTTTAATTATTTTTATTTTATTATTAATACTTTTTAGATACTTTATTAGTATTATTTTAATATTATTATTTTATTATGTTATATAACATAGTAAGAAAGTCCTCTTATTCATTATTATAACACATTTCACATTATAATACCATCATGTACAACATTCCAAATTTTTAAAAATATTATAAAATTACTTAACAGCTATAAATTATTTAATATTATTCAATTTATATCATTTTTTTAGGATTATTAGAAAAAAAAGTTGACACTTAAATCTTCTAAAAAATATTTGAAGATTTGAGAGTCAAAACTTATATTAACAAAATATATATATCATAAAATTAGATTTAAGAATCTAGATATTGGATAAATATATGATTTTCTCTATTTATAGTTTAAGTGGAGGATCAATAATCTTAAATAAATGATACAATACGAGGTAAAACCTTAGATCAAACTAATTAACCCCTACTTATAGATTATTACAAATTCATATGAATAAGTTTTGATTTTTAGGAATGATTATTAGAATTTTATAAGTTTTGATTTTTAGGAAGGATTATTAGAATTTTACTATGATGGAACATATTTAACTATTGAGAAGGAATATCTTTAGAGAATAAAGATATTCTTCTGCATTCAATACCATAAATAAGGTTAAATGTATGAATCCAATTTCTTACTATTCACCATTGACATATCATATCTTATTACTTATCTCTTTCTAACTAAATCAAGTTGAATTACAACGATATAGTTTATATAGTTTACAAATGAGTAATGACCACCCGTGACTTTTATATAATAAGAGTAATTGTGAAGTCGCAAATCACACCAAAATATGAAAAAAGAAAATATGAGAGAAACTTATGAGAAAACATTTATGAGGGAAGCTCTACTCCCAAGGTAGAGGAAAGGAGATGTGCATATGTATTGTAGTCTGTTTGTATTTTTGTGAGGTAACCCTAAATCCTCACAACTAAAAAAGTATTTATCAAAAGTTTATTAAAGACTTGCATCGGGACTTAGGGTTAATTTATGTAAGAGGTCAATAAAAGGGTAGGGACTGATCAATTTAGCTTAGGGAGATACTTTGTCTTGCTTAAATGTAAAATTACGAATTTTCATTTTGTGTACTTAGGAGCACCAATAGGAGATAATCAAAGCAGAGTTATGTTCTGGAAAGAGTTGATTGAGAAAATGAGAAATAAGCTTTCTAGGTGGAAGGGCAGACACATTTTTATGGCAGAAAGGGTTATGCTAATACAATTTGTTCTATCCTAATATATTATTTACTATATATTTGTGTTTAAGATTCCTAAATTTGTATATAAAGAAATGATAAAGATACCACGTGACTTCTTGTGGGGATGAGGTATGGCAGGAAGAAGATAACCTGGGTTAAATGGGATTCTTTGTGTAAGAGTAAATTTAGTGGTGGACTAGGCACTAAAGATATTATGAGCTTTAATAAGGCCATCCTAACTAAGTGGAAATGGAGGTTATGAACCGATAAAAAAGGGTTGTAGAAAGAGATTTTTGTATCAAAGTATGGGTCTTGGAGAAGTATAGTTCAAGATAAAAATAGTAGGAATGAATCTGGATGGTGGAGGGACCTAAGAAGCATTTGTGAAAATACCGAGGAAGGTATATGGTTTAATGAGAATATTGCCTGGAGGATTGGTAGAGGAAACAAGGTTGTTTTTTGGGATGATTGCTGAGCAAGGGATTTTATTTTGAAGGAGAAGTTTATAAGAATTTATGCAAATTCGACCCAAAACAATCTCAAAATAGAAGAGTTATGGGTTTGGCATGAGCAAGTTTGAAATGGAATCTGAATTGGAAGGGGACTTGGTTTGAATGGGAAGAACAAGTGTTTTGGAATTTTTTTCTTTGTATTCAGCGATGCAAGTTTTTTCCTAATGAAGAAGACTATGGATATGGAGAGGGACTAAAGAAGTAGTATATACAGTAAAAGATGCATATTGCAAAGTTATAGGGATTGGACTAGGTTAGAAAGAGGAAATGTTCCATAGATTATGGAAGATTAGAGCCTTACCCTCTTCCTAGATTTGTGCTTAGAGGGTAATGCTTAATAGGCTTCCCATTAGAGATAATTTGGCAAGGATTGGCATCCCAGATAAGAGTAAAATGTGTATTTTATGTAATCATTGTGAGAAAAGTGTGGGCCATCTAATGTTTACCTGCAAAGTCTCGAGCTCTATTCGAAAGCTTTGTGAAAATTGTCTAAGTGTGCAACTAGTACACCATAACTCAGCCAAAATTCATTTTATGTGGTTTGGGCAAATTGTGGATAGACGAAAAGGGGAAAATGTGTAGAGTATGTTATGTTGTACTAGTAGTTTGGCACATAAGGAAACATAGTAAAAATAGTATCTTCAATAACAATAGATACTGGATGAGATTCAACCTAAATCTTGGGTTGGGGTTAGAGAAAAATACAAAAATATATTTTTCTCCATTTTGTGATTGATGCCTACAACCATGTCTAAGTTTGAATATGATTAAGTAACATGAGTAGCCAAAGGTGGTAGAGGAGGTTTTTATTCTTGAATTAGACCCTCAGTTTTTTGGTCTGAAACAAAACCAAGGCCTGAGGGTATATACTGTCTGGACATTGGTTATTATTGTTTTTGTTAGTAGGTATGGTTGATGTTGGTTAAGCAGGGTATAAAAGTGATGTGTAGTTACAACGGAGAAATTTTTCCTCTAACAATATGATAGACAAAATTTTTAGCTAATAGAACGAAGTTTTGACCAAGCCATGTGATCAGTAGGATGTTATATATTTAGAATGTTGTTTTTTTAGATTATATCAATACAAATCTTTCTAGGCATGATATTTTTTGTAGAGGGGTTGTATTCGTGAGTTCCGTCGATGGGTTAGCTTTTGATAGCATTGGCTTGGTTTGTACAACTATGAACTTTTCAGTTATGTGTGTTGTATTCAGGTTGGGTAACCTTTTTTACCCCTTTTTTTAATTCTTTATTGCCTAAAAAAATAACTTTTCTCAAATTTTACTCGGGTCCTTTATAAAATATTTCATTATCTGAGATAAACTGGTTTTATAATTCATATTTTTAACTTTCAGTTTATATGAGATATATTTTGAAATATTGGTCATTTTACATAATTTTACTGTATAATTTCTTTGATAATATTCTTGATATCTATTGTGATTTTCCTTATTGGAGTAAAGGTCTCATGATCATGATGTACCAGTTTGGCATGCTTGTTTCCTTGGAGATTGAGATGAGTTAAATTGAAGTGTTGATAGTGGAGTTTAATATATGCACATCCTCATCTATCCTTACTAGTTATTGCAAATGTCACTTTTATTATTATTGGTACATTCTCAATGTTGACCTGTAGTATGTGTGAAAATAATATAACTGAATATAATAAGAGTGATAGTAATAATGACTAGGGACTTTCATCCAAATGTTTGACGAATATCATATTCCAAGTATTTTACTGAAGTTATTCAGATAATGCAAGGAATGGATATTACAAATGATTTGGAATGATTGTATTATGCTTTCAAAAGCTAAGGAAGATGTATTCTTGAAAATATATTATTTTTTTCTTAAAAAAAATTGACGCAATACTATTTTCATATGTATATATATCTCACTTTCATGTGTTTTTCTGGATCCATAGACTACATCTATATAATCAAAAGGAGTCTTTATGATCTTTTAATGGACGATGACTCAACCTGATCTTCTAGAAACTCTAGTAGGACACAGATGAATGGATGGTGTCCTAATCTAGACTCCAGAAAGATCTAGTAAACTAGAGGGGATCGGAGAACTCTAGAAAACAGCTGAACTCCACCAACTTAAAGTAAAAGGAGTTGTAGTTCAAAGTCGTAGGAGAAAAGGTACAAACGTTGTATAGGACTCCAACCTTTATCTTATTGTAACAAACAAAAATATCATGTAAATTTTCGTATCACTTGTACCTAGTAGAACCATTGATTCAACTCAATAAAATCTATTTAATTATGTCAAAGCATTTCTCATCTATTTTTTCTCTATTAGATGAAACAAAATCATTATACGATTAGTTAAATATAATAGACGTACAAAAATATACAGTAAATGCAAATAGATGCGTAACAAGTTCTTTTAAACTAAAGTAACGTAAAACCATGATTATAACTTAGACAAATTTTGCTACCTAGCAAATGTACGATATTTCGTCTATCCCATATCAATTTCTTAAGTTATACTACAAACTTCTCTTAATTAGATTATTCAATATTCTAGTCTATCAACATTGTTTGATAGATTTCGTCAACAATGTTTGATAAATTTTATTTCAGTATAATGGACCTACACTTCTCATACCTTAGTACTACATAGTTATATTCTTATGCTACATAAGACTCACATTGGTAAGATGAGTCGAAGTTTTTTCAAAGCTTTATGATCTAGTAGATGAAGCTATGTAAATTTCTTTCTAATTCTTTCTACTATAATATACTTCATCTTTTCTAATATATCTTGTTAATAATTTTGAAAATTTATTACATTGAAAAAGAGACTTATTAGTACTCACTATTATACTATCAAAACATATGTGTTATAAACAACGAAACACAACAAACAACATAATCTATTACTCTTACACCTGTAATTTATGGTGAAAAAAGGTACACTTATTGTAATAATGGTCAGAATGCTCACATACAAAGAATATTATCATATGTTTTTCTTGTGCAGAAAAGATAGAAACAAAAATATTAATTATTAACCTTCCATGTTTCTTTCTTTCTCCACTAACCTTCCATGTTTCTTTCTTTCTCCACTCGCATTTCTCTTCACATCACTAAAAACAAATATGCAATATTGTCATATTTTTTATCCATATAAATAGACCATTAACATAAACAAATATTTCCTAATAAATGTTGTCCTCTCTCTCTCAAATGATCCCTAAAATAAAATAATTATATCAATATTTCCTAAAATTTTGATATTTATTTGGATGTTAAATATTAATAGAATATATTAACTTAAGGATTAAATCGTTAAATATTCAATATATGAAGGCTACATTAAGTAGTTTCATTATAGAAACTACTCGAAATATATTGATGGTTTATTCAATAATTCTATTTATTTTTACAACAATTTATTAATTTTCTTGTTTAATTACTAAGAAAAATATTACATATTCTTCATGATTTTATTATGTAATGTATTTACCTTTTTGCTCACTACGTATTTGTGAGAAAAATTCAAGGGTATAAGTTTATTATATTTTATGCTTAATTAGTGACAATCTAATGAAAATAATAATAAATTTGTGTAATATAAAAAAAATGGTGAAATGCAGCCATAGAAACCCTAAACAAGTGAGTGTTTTGTAGGCTCAATTTCACGTGGCATTGTAGGAGAGAGACCACCTTTGTATTCGTACAGGACTGGATGGAGATTTTATTTGCATGGCAATATGATGGCATTGCTTTTCAGTTATTCTTGTGGGGATTTTAAGCCCACGTTTAACAATTCCAACGATTGATTTTTTTCAGATATGGACCCAAAATCAACACAAGAGGACAGGGGAATACCAGTTACATTTCACAATCCTGCTGTGATGTCCGTGACCACCTGCCCAATATTTAATGATTTCATTTCAAAAATCACAAAACATAAATTGGATAAAATTTTACATCGTAAGTCATAATCTTGTAGCAATATGAAATATGTATATAAAATCATAAGATTGCCATAAAACAATACATTAAGTCTAATCATGTTTTATAATAATCAAGTCACCATTTAGTAATTTTGTTGCATTTCTTGCATCTTAATGATCATTACAAATGTTGAGTACTACTATTCACTTTCCATTTAGTTAGTATACAATAGTTTCAATTTTCCTCTACCTCAAAATCGGCATGAAAAATGTTACTTGATTATTCGGCCACAAGAATACAAACTAAACATGTTGACAATCAAGTTCATTTAATAGACCTTTTACTTGTCCCTATTGTTCTGTCACGCAACGTTCCTTTCTCTCACACTTGCATGTGGTGATATAATAGTTAAGTCACGAGAATTTAAGATGATTGGGTCTGAAATGGTGTGGGATGTTAGGGTGTACAATGGTGGTAGTGACGCGTCAAGGTTTCTGTTCAAAGCATTGTAACCCTGCAATTTTGTAGTTTTGAGCAAGTCTGCCTTACATAAGTTGTAATCTTATGTTCTGAACTGTAGCTGTATTGTGTTGTTCTGTTTGGAGTAAAAGATCTTCTTTCAATGTAGTGTGTTGGGCCACCCTTGTGGACTCATCAAGCCCCTTCTACCCAAAACACAAGGGGTGGGGTTAGGGAGATTTTGCTGTCTGTTTTTAGATATTTCTTTCATTTTTTAAAATATTTTTTTGCCTTATGTTATCTACTGTTTCAGAGGTAATTATTACGAGTTGTTATATTTTAAATTTATAAGTTACATTGTCTCTTTCACTCAATAAAATAAAAGCTTTAACAAACCAACAATACTTTAAATATTCAATAGGTAATTTAGTAAAACACAATTATATTTTAGTGTAATTGAAGTTATATAATAAATTTATCAATTCTTAGAAATTATTTCGGACAATACACATTCTTCATGAGAGCACGCTATCATTCTTTTTCTACCGATTTCTAGGGAAATAACGCAAAACTAAAAAGTAATCTTTTATTAACTTCTCTCTAATTTATTATAGCATTTTCTCTTTAACTTTTTTCACTCTCTCATGCATATAAAGGCAAAGGAGGTAACAACACTCTTTGTGCAAGAAATAATTAAATTACATGGGTTTCCAACCTCAATCATTTCAGACATGGATAAATTGTTTATAAATATTTTTTGGACCGAACTCTTCAAGGAAGCTGACACTAAACTCAAGATGAGTTCAACATACAATATTCAAACTGACGGGCAAAGTGAAGCAGTCAATAAATGTGTTGAAACTTATCTTAGTTATTTCTCAGGTTATAAACCAAGACAGTGGCCAAAATGGTTACCATGGGCAGCGTATTGGTATAATACCAATTACCATGGTTCTATAAAAAAATGTCACCATTCAAAGCTCTATATGGAAGGAATCCTCCTCCACTATTGAGAGGAGAAGGATATGCAACTATAGAAGAAATTCAGTGCCTGATACAGGAAAGAAATTCAATGTTGGATGAACTAAAGATGCATTTGGACCAAGCACAACAAAGGATGAAGATGTATGCTGACAAAAAAAGACGTGAAGTTGAATTTCAACGGGGAGACAGGGTTTTTCTTAAAATTCAACCATATCGCATGAAGATTTTGGCGAGGAAATTAAATAAAAAACTAAGTGCTCGATTTTATGGACCCTGTGAAATTTTAGAAAGAATTAGAAAGGTAACCTACAAGCTCAAACTCACAAACTCCACTTGTGTACACCCAGTTTTTCATGTCTCTCTCCTTAAGAAATGTATAAAACCAGATACTCCAACACAGCCCCTACCATCTGTACGTACAGGTTGGGAATTATTGGTCGAACTAGCACAAGTTCTAGCAAAGTAACAAAACAGCAGGACAATATGAAGTTTTGATTCAATGGAAGGATCCCCCAAGTTCGAAAATTCTTGAGAATTGGCCTCCGATATTCAACATAATTTTACTTCTTTCCACCTTGAGGATAAGGTGAATCTTGAAGGGGCGAGGATTGTTATGTCGAGAATGTAGAAAAAAAAATTAATTAAGATTTAGTGATTAAGATAAGATTTGATTGTTAGTTATTATTTATTAATTAAGATAAGATTTAAATGGTTAGTTATTATTTAATAATTAAGATAGGATTTTATTACTAGTTATTTTGATATTAGGATTCAGTTAAAAGATTTAAAATTATATCATATATGTTAATTTATCTTTATCATTCTTAGATAAAAAAAAATGCTTATAAATAGAGAAATCCAAAAGGAGTAGGAAGATATCAACGAAATTCATAACTAGGCTAGGCAAACACCAATACTCATCTATTCTTTTACTTAATTTTTTATTTTTTTAAAGTGTGATTGGTGCTATTACTCACATATTTTATAATATAGCTTTGCCATTCATCACAATTGGAGTTCTGCAGTGAGCTACCTGATATGCTGAATTGCTGGACAGTTCGAGTAATTTGTTTTCCTAGCTTTTTTAGTTGTTTCTGTTTTAAACAGATCTCCTCTCCCTTTAATAATCAACTTTCCTAATTCATTGCTTTAACTGGCCAATGCTAGCACGGGCAGCCTTCAATGTAGATAAACTAGTGACTGGTCCCGAATATATGGTTTACAAAATCTAAAAACTAAAAGAAGTGTGAATAAACCTGGACCAAGAAAGACGTGGGTAGTGCAAAACCAATCTTCTGTCTAGTATACAAGCTCGGCAGTTACAATTAACATTCCGATACAGGGACACATTTTAGAAAAATATTATTCGAGGTAAATACAAAGCTCAACAAAACACTTCATTTTGTATAATACAAAGCCAAGTGGCTGCGGAAGAACAGGGTGAAAACACATGACCAAGAAACACAAACGCTTTGATGTTAGGCCAAGCAAACGAAAGGATCCCATGGACACTTTAGGTGTTTCAGCTATGCAACTAATGTCCTAACAGATGAGGATGTTTCCTCTTATTCTAATGGAGAGAATAAATCATTATGATCAATGAAATTGGTGTTGGTTTCATTTCTGGTTTTGTTCTACCTTGGCTCGAATCTTCTGCTCCAAAACAGATATCTCAGTTTCAAGGTTGAACATCCTATTCAAAGCATGCATGTTCTCCAGTGTCTCACTAAGAGTCCGACTGTCATTCCCATCGCACCTTAAATGTTGCATTGGACCATGAAGCAACTTATTCACTATACCCCGACTAAGATCATCCACAGCCCTCCGTGTTTTTTTAGGTATATCATCACCCATCTTACCTAAGCATCTCTCAAGCTCGGCGAGCCTGATTCTTTCCGCATAAGCCCTCAATTTTTTGATAGTAGGGACAGTCTCCAGCGAGTCCCTCCAAGCTTCGAATTGCTTAGATTCTTCAGCAATGATTGCCTGTGCTTCCATTGCTTTTCTTAGGCGATCCTCTTTATTGGCAGCCACAACCTCTTTAAGGTCATCAACATTGTAAACTCGCACATGCTCAAGGTCTGAGACACATGAACCCACATTTCGGGGAACAGAGATATCAATGAAAAAGCGACGGCCTCCAACATCTTGACTAGCAGGAGGAAGATCTTTGACATGAGCTTTCAAGAATAATGGGGTTTCTGATGCAGTACTGGTGAACACTACGTCAGCTTCACCGGCACAGGTGAGCATTTCTGAAAGGGGTTTGTAGATGATTTCAATATCCTTCAGTTCTTCACGAATTGCAGCAACCCTCTCCTCAGTTCTGTTGACAACAACCATCTTTTTGCAACCTTTTGCCACCAAATGTTTGATCACAAGCTTTCCCATCTTGCCAGCCCCAATAACCAACATCCTGGCTTTGTCAAGTGAGGCTTCAGGTAGCTTCATAAAGGCCAACTCAACAGCAGCTGAGCTCACAGAAACTGCCCCGGAAGCAATGTTAGTCTCAGTTCTAACCCTTTTACCAACAGTAATTGCATGCTTGAATAGCCCACTGATGTTTCTCCCAAAGCCGTTAACTCCTTGTCCAACTTTAACAACTTGCTTAACCTGAGCAAGGATTTGACCTTCTCCCAAAACAAGAGAATCAAGACCTGCTGATACTTCAAAAAGATGCTGTGTGGCATCATTGTTGTAAAGTAAAAACCGGTGCTGGCTTAGCTCTGAAACAGGGACAGAACTTGTCTGCAGAAAAGAACACGCATGTAAATATTTAATAATGCACTACAGATACCATCTGGGTAATAAACTTGACACTTACTTTTGACATCCATTCCATGACTTCTTTGACACCACGATGTTGGGACAGTGCAAGAACATATATCTCCATTCGGTTGCAGGTGCTCAGAACAGCTGCTTCTTCAATATGATTAAGACTACACAGCTCTGCAATAGCTCTAGGCCATTCTGCTTCTGGAATGGCTAGTTTTTCACGCATTTCCACAGGTGCTGTGTGCACACTGAGCCCAATGACAACAATGCTGCTCCTTTCCTTTGTATACCCTGTTAAAGTAAATTACAAATCATTTAGAAGCTGCAACTGGAAAACTTCTGATAATTAACCCGTACAAATCAACCAATGAAAGCCTCTGCTGTAAACATCCTTCTGGACCTTTACTTCAAGTCCCAATTTCGGAAAGCTACAAGTCTACATAAAACATAGTCATGAAGCACAAAAGCCCAATCACTTGGAACATCCCAATTTCATTCCCTTTCTTCCCTTTTTAACATCAACCGAAAGAACCAGTAATCAAATTACATACACCAATGACAAAATAATCATTGACAAAACAATCAAAGAGGGAAAATGCCAAGGTGCAAAGCTCAATCCTTGAATACAAATCGAATAGTGAGGATATGAATCCAGGTAAAGCTGCAATTTTTTTAATATTTCAAGCACCCACTACACTGTTCCACATTCAGGTCAAACAGTACAATCGCCCAGCAAAATTGCAGAGAAGAGTATGTGAAGAAATTTTCTGCAGTTCTACAACTAATGTCTGGGCTTGACATACAAGACCAAGTTTAAATAACACTGAGAGTGTTTTCACCAAACAAAGAAAAAAATACAAAACGACAAACTTGAGCGGAATTACGGGGAAAAAGATCGAAATGATGGGAGAAACGGGGATGCCGAATTAAAGAGATTAGGAAGGCAATAAAACAAAATGTAAGATAATCTGGACTTACTATCAGCAGCAGAAGTCTTGAGCTGCTCAAGAGGGGAGAGAGAGGTAGCATTATTGGGACCAACCGATGCATCAGAGGGCTGAGCGTCGCAACGGACAATCCCTCTCCGAACGAAGGTTCTTCTGTTACGGCCGGGAAAAGCCGTGGGTGACGTCCTTGAAGGAAATTGTGAGGAAGAGGAAGACGAGGATTTGAGGAACAGGGCCTCAAATTTTGCAGCGGAGAATGTGGATGGAAGTGCCATTGGGGCGTGAGAACCCTAACCCTAAAAAAGAAGGAAAGGGGAATTGAGGCGGAAGATGACGAAGGGGTAAATGTGAGAGAGGAGGGACACTGGTAGACGACGGAAAAGGGGAATCGGAAGAGTGTTGCAATGTTAATGTTGACCCTCCTCTCTCTCTCTGTCTCTGTCTCTGATTTGGTCTCGGGCGTGTGGCTTTGATACGAAAAGGGAGTGCCTTATGGGTTTGATTGATATAAGAGATTTCTCTGACTTCTAATTGGCGGGCGCTGCATGCTTTATCCACACTCCTTTTCCACCAATCAAATCAAAACAGTCTTCTCTGTAATTACTGTAACACTTCCATTTATCAAACTCCTTTCTGTAATTCATTAGCTGATTCAGATTCAAAAACTTAATTTGTTTTTTTTTTTTTTTTTCATTTTGGTTTAGACAGGCGAATCAGTCTAAACCCAGGATTGCATTTCTTTTGGAGTAGAAAGAAAACTTCTTTCCTCAATGTCATTAATTTGGGTGGCATAGTCTCCGCTTTTCTATGTTGTTTTACCTTTTATATATTTTAAATACAAATAATCACCATTAGTATATGTGTAGCAGAGAAAGCATCTAAATGGAGAATCATAATAAATATAGTAAAAACTTCTTCAGATCGAACAGAGAATATCTAAGATAGAATATAATATCGAGTCGATCTGAGATGAAAACATGTTAAAAAATTTAATTGTTTAAATATAGAAAAAAAGGTTTATAAATTTTTGTGAGTGATTTGATATAAAATATTTTTTTAATAGATAAAATTATAATTAAAATTAATTTAAGATTAATATAATTAATTTATTAGGTGTGATTGATAAATTATTATTATTTTAATTAATAAAATTATATTATTTTAAAATTAAAATAAAAAATTAAAATTATTATTATTAATATTATTATTTTATAAATATATTTTTATTATCATTTTACATTTTATTATTTTTATTATTATAATTATTATTTAAAATTTCATTCTTATTTTCAATTTTTTAACATTAATTTATTATTAATTTTATAAAATTATTATTAATATTTTTCGTTAATATTATCATTGTTTTATAATTTTATTATGTAATGTACACTTTCGTTACAAATCTCATTTACGTGAAAAAGAAAGAATATTAACCTCTTTGTTCTTCTTTTTTCGTAATTAATTAATATTTAACTCATTAGTTCTTTTTAACTTTCTGTACTTCCTCGCTTCTAAACTTTCCATATGCAGATCTAAACAACTTCTGATGTATTACAAAAATCTTGAGACTAGAAGATACACAGTAGATTACAAAAATATGTGTATACTAACCCCTGAAAAAAGAAAGTAAGCCTGTTAGGATTTTATTTTAACTGAAAATACAAGTCTAATTTTAATGTATCATTATAAAAAGGTAAAAAAATATATGTATTATAAATTGTTCACCACATGTTTGATGAGATAACGTTATTAAACATTTAAGATATTGATAAGAAACTTCATCAGGATTTTATTTTTAGAAGGTATCTCACGTAATTAAAAAAAAAATATGTATTTAAAGTAGGATGGACTCTGAATCATATGAGACTAGTAGCCCTATTAGAAAACCAATATTTGTTTCACATAGAGTACAATATTCACTTTTCTTGTTCCTTTTATCACCTTTCATTATGTTCCCCCAATTAGTTTCTCTATCTTACTGTCATCGCTAAACCTTCATAACTGACATCATCACTAATTCCACCATTTGGAATTGTCACTGTAAAAGAATTCATTTTAACATTTGATATTATTGTTTTTCCAGCTCTGTAAAATTAGACACTTTTTATATAACTTATCCTGAAATATTCTCATTTTAGTCCATGCTATTATTTAGAAAAACATGTGGTTGGTACATTATCACCAGATGGGGACAAACAAAATGAAACAAAAAAGACACATAATCAAAAATATAATAATTAAGAGGGCCTAAAAGGATAAATAAAAAACTATTGAAAGTATAGTGTAAGTTTTCAAATTCCTAGTATTTAAATACAATATAATGATCTATATATTTTGTCATTTTATATGCATATTTAACAGATGTGTAAAATGTCCCATCCTTTAATTTTTGATTTGAAGGCACCTAAAACGTTTGGTAAGAAGTAATCAACAATATATTGCTTGGAGTGATGATCTTGAATAGGCAAGAACAGCAATGAGTTTCCATTTTTAGGAAAAATAGCACATAGATAGAAAATATTAAATGGGAAAATAGGGAGGCATGAAGTAGCAGACCCCAGCAAGTTGATTCAGAAATATCAATCCAACTACTGCCCCAGGCTATGAATGCCCAACATCTGTATATAACACAAACTTTCTTCTTCAGCCTTATGTCTTAAGCATTTATCTCTGCTTTACACAAACCCCATCAGAATATGCTTCTACACATGTCTTCCTCAGCTTCTCACACTTATGCTCTGTGCTTCTCAACTTTGTGTCAAATTATGATTATAGATGTCTTTAGCTTGAAATTACCTTCATTCCATTTATGTGCATACTATGGGGTGCATCCCAAGATAATTGTTCTCCTTTCAGTTTACTTCTCATGCTGTCTGGAACACATGTTGCTCCTACTTCTGTTGCCAGTTACTTCCACCTACGAACTCTGCCCGACCGACCAACAGTTTGGTAGGGGATTCAATTATAATACTCACAAGATTTGTTCAGTTTATTGGGATTAATATTCTCACTATTACCATGTTCTATTGTTCATTCCTTCTGCTAGTATGATAATTGAATTAATTAGGATTGATTATAACAATTTATTACTATATCGAAACATATTTAAGAATTAACTTCTACCTGTTGTTATTACTATTAATCAATATTTAAGAAGTTATTAATATTAATCACTCTCAGTTTTAAGAATCCACACTTCCACCTGTTATGAACTAATTGCTTTCTAAGGAAAACTTAAAATTGCTAAAAGTAAAGCACAAGAGAACAAAAAGCAATGATACACACAAATTCTATTGAGAAAAGGAAAGACAAAGATGGACGAAAGAAATAAGAAATCAACTTTCTACTTATGGTGGACGAATCAAAACAATAAAATTTGAATCAATTAATTTAAATTGAAATGAATTTATTTAATTTTTTATATTTTTTGTTTCACAATTCAAACCAAACTAATCATATTAAAATTGAGTTTCATTGGTTGGAATGAACTAAGTTCAATGTGATGCATTAACATAAAACTCTATTTTAAGAGAAAATGTGATTTTATGTTAATTAACGTCCCTCATATAAAACAAATTTAAAACGATACATGTAAGCATATCATAAAATTCCAAACATTAATAATAAAAAAAGTAATATCATTAATTTGGTTCGAATTTGTTAAATTAATATTCAAACCCAACACTATTAAATTTAATTGGTTTAGTTGTAGTTAAATATAATTAAACTAATTCAAACGTTGGTTTGGATAATCCAGCCAAGTCAACATTTCTTCTTCTAATTTATCAAAATTGTACTCTTTTAAGGGCTGAACTGATTACATTATTAGATACACGTTGTCCACGGCAATGAAAACTACGTAGTAAGTTGTCTGTTTTATATGCCATTCACCACAAAAGGAGAAAGTTAAAATTTTCACTTCTGTTGTACAAGTTCGAAAATTGTGCCAAGATCAATCTTGGTTTTTTCATTCAACATCAGACTGCCACGATGATTATAGACATCCAAAAACAAAATTATTTATAACTACTAAAACAACTCTTCTGAAACCAACCAGTCACACGAGTACGGGACTACAATTTTCTAGTAAAAAGTAGTTTTAGAGTTTTAGAGTTGGTGAAGGCAAAGGCAACACAGGTTTATGTATTATTCTCGAACATAATTATCCTAGGGGGAATGGGAAAAGGGTTTGTTTACATATTAACAGCTGATGATGGATGTTCTGATCGCATGGTGTTGCCGATATCAGAAAATGAGAACACTGGCATTATAGCAATAATTGTTAACATGGGATAGCTTGAAACCACAAAATAAGTCTTCTAATAAGGAATTGCAGTTGTAACAAAGAATTAGAAGATACAGGGCGAAGAGGGCTGCAAGAACAGGAATGAAGTCAAACGCGGCCGGTCTATATATTAATAAGGTAGACAAGGCCAATGTCATGCTAGATCATATTTTTTGCCTACAAATCAGAACGCTAAGAAAACTCTTTACATTGCAGAATAAAATATGGTTATAGAAAAAGGCATCAATAAAAAAAGAAAATTGTTGAATTATACAAATAACAAACTTAAGTGTGTTGAATAGTTCTTGGTAAGAAAAAATCAAGGGAAGGCAGAGGCGAGAAGAGAAATGTGAATAAAATTTAGAAGGAATATTAGTCACAAAAGTGATCAACAAAGAACTTGGACCAAGTTGACCCAAGCTTCATTTTCTTTTTAATTGCCACCATGTCTAGTGTTTAGACAAACGTTGTCCTGTCAGGTAAGTTTCAAATAAACCTTCATTCAGCCCATAAATTTATCATCAACACAAAGGAGAAACCCTTCTCAACCGAAAACTTGACTGAAAGTTCAGATAAAAATCACTCATGTTGCATATGTAATATATATTAATCAGCCAGACTATGTCAAAATCTGCGATTACATAAGAAAAATCCTGTGGTCATACAGCTCTTTTTATTTCCCTTGACCAATCAGGCAACAAAAAAAAAAAACTGAGTTCTACTTTTACAGTTTCAGCAAGACATGTGATTAACTAAGATTCAGTTGATGTGGTTGCGTCATCTTTGTGCTTAATCATACCAGAATCCACAAGAATGGGAACCTCAGCTGCAAGCCATGGTGCGAGACCTAAGCAAAGTGCATGAGCAATGCCAAATCTGGGGCTGTAAGGAAAGCCAAGAACAGAAACACATCATTATTTAAATTCAGAAAACATTAAGAGGATGCTCACTAAAATCTCCTATCAAAAAATTAATGTCACTTGAACCCAAAAAGTAGGTTATTTATCTACAAAAAGTATTCTACAGCTTTAAATCGTTGATAGGCCACAGTAATAACGAAAAAATCGTAAAACTAAATAATCTCAAATCACTATTAGAACACAAGTCTTGAAACAGAAACATTAAGCCCCACATCAATATTCTGCTAAAGCAAATCAAGTGTCGTATTAACTATCTAGACACACACTAGCATTAACAACTCGAGATATTCAGTAACGTGAATGAAGAAAACAGATACCTTCTAGATGCCTTATCCAGCTCTAGATATTGATTAATCAACGAAATCATTTGACCAAGGAGGATCCTAGTTGATTATTGTTGGAACCTTAACAATCCTAATTATTGCAATCACAATAGTACCTTCTCTTAAAATTTGGGTTAGACTCTAATTCAACCCCAAAGTTAGCTCGCATTGTGGGGATTGCCTCTCACTTACATGCATTATTTAGGCCCTGTCTTTACTCAACATGAAAATTAGGTATTTTTCAATACACTCCCTCCCACTTAACACTATTGTCTTTGGTGAATGGATAATATCATACACAAAAATCATGTCTTTTTCGACACACTCCCTCCCACTTAACACTATTGTGTTTGGTGTATGGATACTATGAAAGGAGGCACAATAACAAAACTATAACAGACTTTAATATGGAATTTGAGTGGGACTTGACTAAACCGCAAAAACTAACTCATAGGATGAAAGTTGTCCCCAACTAATATACACTATTCAGGAACTTCGGTTTTCCCGATACTCAATTTTTGTTGGTTCATTCCACACAACTTCCACATTGAGAGCAGGTACTATTACCACTTTGTCAAAATTCTAATAAAAACACTTCAATTATATATGCGACAAATAGCACAACAATCCCTAATAAACTAACATCTAGTTTGGTGTAAAATCCATTCGCCAATTTCATTGGCAACTCTGTAGTTTAGTCACCACAAACATAATCATAATCACAGTCAGCAACAGGATGAGGTTAATTTTACACGATTAGTTGATAGAAAAAAAAAAAGTACCAATTTTTGGCCCAGAGAGGCTTGAAGTGCACAGTCAAGCAGATCTTTCCACCCCTGTACATCTATAGAATAAAAAAGGAGGGAGCAAATAAAGTTTTGTTGTCAGAGACAGACAAATGAGGAGCAAAAGGAGAAGGAGGAAAGGAAAAAGGGAAAAGAAGGAACCTTTTGGGTCTTTCCATCCAATTGAGGGAGTTCGAGTTCGGGGGCGGTGGAAGGGTAAGTGACGGGGATATCGAATTGGAGGTCGAATTCGTACTTGAGGAGGTTGTAGACGTACCAGCATTTACCGGTCCAACGAGTGCCTTCGGGATTGGCGGCGGAGATGCGGAACCAATCGTTGTCGTTGGACTTGTTCATCTGGGTGTAGGCTATGAGAGACTTGTACTCCTCCTTCAACCTCTGCGTCCATGCCGCGCCGTCTCGGGGACCCGCCTTCGTCGTTAGCAAAGGGATCTGTGTCAGAGTCGACTTCGTGTTCGGGTCCCAACCTTCCATCTCTCTCTCTTTGCTTCAAACCTACGCTGAATTGCGCCTTCAAACGACAACGCTGCTCCTTCTCTCTTATGTTCTGTTCAACTAGGTTATAAATGTAATTTCGATTTTAGTTTAATGTGTGGGCTTCTGTTTTTTCTTTAATTTGTTATTATATAGAGTCGTTACAAATTGTACTTAATAATATATATATATATATATATATATATATATATCATAAATAAATAAAAGTACTATGAAAATTTGTTATTTTTTAAATCTGACTTTATACTAGCCAGTGAAAGATTATTAGGAGTTATTGTTTCTAATGTGAATTAAAATAATTATTTTAAATAAAAATATATTTAGTATTTTTAATATTGTTTTAAATATCTTATGTATTAAATTGAATTTAATATTTTTTAAATAATTTATTTATAATTAAAATAGGAATGTGCCATGATATAAATTGTTTATTATAAAGATAAAATATAATTTATTTATTTATTATTGACTATAGTTATAACATAATTTGCGAAATAAAAACTTGTATTAATATAACATTTAATTAAGCGTTATTCCAAAAAAATTAAAATAACATCCTAATCTTCTATAAGAGTATTGTTTTAGTTTGATTTCTTTTATTCAAATGTTATCGTTTGGAAGGATAGTGTAAGTTATGTTATTTGTTTCTTTAATTTCTTCTTTGCTATTTTTTACATTAATATAGAAAAATATAATTAAGTTAAATTATTTTAATGTTATGGTTATATTTTAATTTTTTATTATTTATTTTACTATAAATTATTATCTTATTAACAATTATTATATTTATTAACTATATATTTGTTTAGTATTTTTATTTTGTAAATCTTAAATCTTTCTACGATTGTCTATCAATAAAAGATAACTATCTAATACATATAATAATTCATTACAATCACTTGATATATTGTGACAAAATCTCTAATTATGTCATCACTGATATATGGAATATAACAAAATGATGAAAATATTATTGATATATTGTAACAAAATCTTCAGTGATCTCATCACTAGTAGATGAAATATAACAAAATGATTGAAACATTATTGTATATTAAGTTTCGATACCCTAAATTTTTTTTTATATTACAAAATATAATGTTAAAGCAACTTAAGAATAAAAAACATATTAACCATTAAGGAACAATCTTAAGAGTGTATAACACTTTATCTCATAAATGTTCACTCACACTAGATTTTGGTAAAGTTTTTATGAAACTTGCATAAAGTCATTAGGTTTGTTATATATATATATATATATATATATATAGTAATGGTGTAAATCTTCTATTGGTTGTTCAAAATATTTAAGGTGTTCATTCCTTAACTTATTTTGTGTTTTTTTTTCTATTTTTTAATTTTTTTACAAAATTTTAAAATAGACATTTTTTTAAAATTCCCCTTAAATCATGACAAATTAACATAATTTTATTATCAAAAAATCGTGCATTATGGCACGATTTTATTTAAGAATGAAAATAGTGTCATTATAGAATAATTTTAAGCATTAGCACGGTTTCAGAACAACTTTATTACATTTAAATTTTAAAATCGTATTGTGATGGCACAATTTTATTATTTTTCATACTTTATTATACTTAAATTTTAAAATTGTGTTGTGATGACACAATTTTATTATTTTTCATATTAAAATTGTGCAAACTTAACAAAATTGAAATTTTTTTTTTGCCCATTATGAAATTTTTGTAAAAAAACTGCACCATAATGAAAAAATAAACTTTTGTTTTATAAAATGCGAATACAAGGCCATCAGTGTAACTTTGTTAAACTTCATGTGAGTTGCTCCAATTGCATATGGGTTTAACAAGGTTAAATTTAGGAATTTAAACAATATCATATAATCTTTATCGACAATAAATCAATCATGCAAAGGCTAAGAAGTGCACAACGAGTTATGAAAGTAAATATAATCGGTAAGTATCTTACAAAATAAAGTAACAAGAAGTGGTGTTAAATTGTATTTTGAAAATTTTGAATACTTTTTAAAAAAAAATTATGTTTCATTGTTCGTTGTGTTCACAATGTGAAGACATACTATTAAACTAAGAGATTGATAAATAAAATATGTTTAAATGTCAAAAACTTTTGTTTACTTTATATGTGTATATATAAAAAATCACAATGAAAAGAATAGAACACAAAGCTTTGATATTAGTGAATCTCAACATGAGATTATGTATATTATTTCTCAATTGTTTTTGGCTAGTATGGACACATGTATTGTTTTTCAAAATTTTTAAACTTATGAAACATGTAAATAAACACCTATTGTTTTATATAATAATTTGAATACATGTTCAATATTAAACATGTTAGAGTGGTGTACATTTTATAGATGAATCTAATTATTTATTCACCTTAGTTTTGATTTAACTCTAATGTATATAGTATATATGATATATATTGGAGAGTTTCTTACAAAGGATTTTTCAGATTCTACAAAAGTTGTACAAGACGAAAACTTTGATGCAAAAAGAAATTACTTGAAAGTTTGCTTTACTTTTTTTTTTTTTTTTATTCAAGGAGAACAACATCAACTCTAAAAGGAAGTTAAATAAATCTTAAAACGTGTTTGAAATTTTTTTACAAAACAACTGACAGTTGACAAGTTGTGGGTGACCATGCACTATTTAAAAAACTTTTAAAACGATATTTGTAAACAACTAACATAATGAAAGTTAGTAGAAATGTAAAAGATAAAATAATAGACACTTTAATTTTATAGTAATTCACCCTTACACTATATTATGTTTATTTTTTTTCCTTTTACAAATAACAAAGGACTCGAATCAAATAATGATTATTGTTCTTGCTGGACCTGGAAGGAGTCCTCACTCGAGTGGTTCTTCGGCTCCCGTGTGCTGATCTCCAAACTCTGGTGAGGTGCAGGGTGGGTAGCTGTTAAAGACGCTCCGATGCCAAAGTCAGTAATCGAATATCAGAGGAATATTCTCAAAGTTAGGTTCCAACATACCTCGTACTGGGTCCACACTTAAGGTATCTATAGAGGTCAAATTCGTACGACGATCTTGTAATTGGTCGAGATTTCTGAGTGTGGCAGCTCCTGCAGACACGGTAGCGTTTGTGATTGGTCTAGGTTCTGAGTGTGGATGCCTTTGCAGACACACTATCGCTATGACTGGTCGACGTTACAAGGGCCTGCCAGCCGCTGAAGACTGTGCCTTGTCAGTAACTGAGTTGGCACAAACATGGGAGCTGCCTGTTATACCTTAGTACTGCTATTCGTGTTTCGTCTGCATACTGTACAAGAGGATAGTACTTCGGATATACTCGAGTACACCTCGGATGCCTTGTGCACATTAAATGTGTATTTGGGTACATCTCGGATATACCCGAGTACTCTTCGAACGTCTTATGCACACTTCTCGGATATACCCGAGTACCATTCGGGTGCCTTATGTACAATTATATTTATTTTCTATGTCAATTACAAGTTCTAACTAATAAACATAGATGTTTTTTATTATCTTATTTATTTTCCCTTCAAATAATTATTGTTTTATAATTTTGGAAAAAAATTACATAAAAACGGATTTTTACAAATTGATTAGTAATTTTTTTAAATTAATTTTAATTTAAATGTTGTTATGTCATTGTTTTTTCATGATGTTATTATTAGGAAGCACATGTTTTATTTTTATTTTTTATAGATAATTTCCTTTGAGTTTCTGTTTGTTTCTGGAGATGGATTTACGCTGAAATACTGTTTGCAATGAAAGTTTGTATTTTAACGAATAAAATATACTTTAAAAACGGAACTTGAGAACATATCTTTTATCAAGTTTTTTTTGTCTATAACACTCACTAAAATAATATTGATAATGACTATCATTTATTTGTGCAAATATTATGTTTTTGAAATAAATAATAAATATAAAATTAATCCAATATTATTAAGGAAGAAAAATAATATGTATATGAGAAATAAAAAATATATATGTTATTACTGTAGTGTATTATTTAATTCAGACAAATTAAATTATCAACCATAATAATCATATTTGATTTTTGTTTTTTTTTTCTATTTTGTCCATTACTCAAGTATTCAAAATAGTAAATGTTATTTTTTATAAATTATTTTTATTTTATTTTATTCGTTTGTTTAGTAACTTATGAAATGAAAAAAAAAAACCAAGGAGACGAGAAATCATTTTTAAATTTTCTTTTAATGAATGAATAAGATTAGAGTAAATAGATGACATCAGTGGGAAACACATTTTAATTACAAACTTTTATGTAAATAAGTTTTTTAAAAGATTCACCCGTTTGCATATATAAATATAAATACAATTATATTTGATATCTGATATAAACTTTTATTTATAGTTGATACATAATATCTATATGCTAATAAATATATTTTGTAATGATTTATTTATTTATATATGAAAATTTTAACCAGAACATATTAATCCCTACTCATCTTTTCAAAGACTCAATAAAATTAACAAACAAATTAACCTAACATATTTGTATTATCCATGTTGTTGTGACAAGTCTCCGTTCATGTATGAAAATTTGTTGAGATTTATTTGTATGATTTTTTTATTGTTTACAGGGAAGAAAGAAAGTGATCGGCAAAATAAAAAAAAGGAAGAGATATTGCATTGTGTGTGATTTTATACAAAAAGTAAAAAAAAAATTGTTGAGTTAAATTAGTTATTTATTACATATATTTACATATTCATTTTAAGTTTTATATATTATTTAGTTATATATCTTTGATGTATTTTTGTTTTAAATTTAGAGAAAAAACCCAAATCTGAGTTGATAATAATAATAATCTGTGTAGAACACAATGGATGGATAAATTTGTTACTGACCATCCCAGCGAGCAATTCCTCATCGTTGCAATCAGGGAGTGACTGTGATTTAGATTCGGCCAGCCGAGTTTTTTCTTCAATCCAATTCGAATCCTAATCCTTGGTTTCTTCTTTGTTGTTCTTTCCAACATTACATAAACCTTCTTCTTCATATCCATTTCTGGTTCTTTCAAAACCCTAAAACACATAAATATCCATGGCCGCTCCTACCAGGGACCAAACCCTCTCTCTTCTCGCCGCGGCCAACAACCACGGGGACCTCGCCGTTAAAACCTCGTCGCTCAAACAAGCAAAGGACCTTCTTCTCTCCATCGACCACTCTCTCGCCGCCGACCTCTTTCCTTACTTGCTTGAGCTTCAGTCTTCTCCCGAAAGCCTTGTTCGCAAATTGCTCATTCAGTTAATTCCTCACTCTTTTATTTTTAATTATTTTCTTTGTTTGATTTCTAACCTTGTGTGATTGAGGCTTTTTAGTTGTTTATGCCTCTTCTTGAAAGGACAATCCGTTCTGTCGTGTTTTGTTGATGAATTTTGTGTTTTAGGGTAATGCTGCAGGGCTACATTTTCGTTTTTTTTTTTTTTTTTTTTTTTTTTTTTTTTTTTTTTTTTTTTTTTTTTTTTTTTTTTTTTTTTTTAATTTTCTCATGTGCGTTTTTTAATTATTTTCTGAGGTGATATCTTCTGTCTATTGAATTATGCTGCTGCGAGAGTTTGTTCGTTTGGTGCAATTTCTCTCTCTGGAGTTTTGTCTCCGGCTCTTCACGTGTAGCAGCTTGTGGCGTGTGTGTTTTTGTATGTAACTGATATGTATATATTTATTTTTAATTTGATTCCTTCACTGCATTTCAGGATAATCGAGGAGATTGGTTTTAAAGCAGTCGAGCACTCTCCTACGCTGATATCTGTACTATTAACATTCTTACGAGACAGTGATGTAATTGTTGTAAAGCAGTCTATTGTTAGTGGCACAAATATCTTCAGTAGTGTTTTTGAGGAATTGATTGTGCAGGTGCTTTCTCTTGTTCCGCAGCCTACCTTCATAATTGCATGCTTATTCGCTAAAATACATGCATGTTTTTTTTTCTTTAAGTTATCTGTGTACATTAAGTTATGTTAAAGAATGCATCTTGCTGTTTATTTGATTGCTTTGTGTACATGTAGATCATGGTGGCTCTCTCCCTTCTCAACATTTCATTTTCTTGTATGTATTAGCATGACACATGCATATTAACTATGGAAATGATAAGAGGTTATCAATTTCTGTTGTTTCTTATTATTAAAATTTGATTTTATACCTTTCCAGTGGTTAATTTTATTACCGGTCATTGTTAGATGAGTTTTTCACCTTCTTTAATGCCTCTGCAGTCCTTATGTTTCTTAAATAAAGGAATACATCTTACTCCCATTTTATTAAGCGATTGTGGTAAATTTTATGTAGTATGAGCAAATAATACTGATATAAATCTGAAAATCCACTGTAGTTAAGATGAAGAGCTCAACCATTCTTTATTAGAATGAAATTCATTAATATGAAGAGCCTCTGCCCATTTCAACCCCTCTATTTTGTATACTTTGGTACATAGTACGATACTGACCAAGTGATAGTAAATTGGAAAACAAACAGTTTCAACAAAATGGTAAAGTTGAGAGGTGGCTAGAAGATACTTGGATGTCAATGCTTAAGTTCAAGGATGCTGTTTTCGGGATTGCTCTGGAGGTAATTAGCTTCTAGTTTTTAATCCATTGTTGTTGGCATAATTGCTTGGGGGACCATTGCAAATGTATGTTACTGTTAAATTTTACTATTTTCTGCTATTGTTACTTTCTAAAAGGTGGTATATTGTTGTGAAATACACTAATAAGCTATATTCAACGTATTGAACCATGCAATTATTCAATATTTGAAATACAATTGAAGTTTAGCAAAGAGGTCTCTGTTTTAAAAGCTTTCTTAGACTTTTGTCCAATCATGGGCAACCATTGAGGGGAATCACCATTCTTGGGGTTTTGATGAAAGCATGTTGTCTGGTCTGTTTGGTTTATGATTGAGTATTTGCTTTTTTGTGGTGCCTTTTCTTAGATGGGGCCTATAAATCATAAACACTCCATCAGACTGGCTTGCCCATCTGGAAAACATTTCCAACTTTGATACCTCTCGGACATGCATGTGCCAGACACACCTTTGCAAGTGTCTAGAGTAAAAAACAGGCTTAGATATACATGTTTAATTTATGTAAAAGTAGTTAGTTTTGATTTTGTTCCGTATAAATTATTTTCTTTGTTTTTCATCCTGTAAATTTTGAAATCTCTGTTTTTAGTTCTTATAAAATGAACGGATTTTAGTTTTAGTCCCTTTTAAAAAGTTTCTTTAATTTTCATCCCTCTAAACTTTTAATTCACTAATTTTGTTCCCTAACGTTCATTTAAGACAAATGAATTACATTTATTTTACGGATGCTACTCTTTTTTAAAGGTGTCACATGCTGACATAACATTGTAAACATTAGTGGGCATCACTTGAAATAACCACTCGATCTTTCGTTCAACATATAAGCCATTAACAAGTGTCACATAATACTAGAGATCAAAAACAGTGATTTTAATCTTAGTGGGACTAAAATTTAAAGAATTCTTTTAGTAGTAACCAAAATCAAAACTTGTTCATTTAAGGACTAGAAGCATATTTAAACCTAAAAAGTATAATTTTTGCTTTAGACATAGGCCTAGACAATAAACTGGCTCCTCTTGTTGTCTGAATACTTGGGGACACTGTTACTGTAACTTTTTTTCAATATAAACAGTCATGAGTTACACCAAAATATTTAGTAATTTAAAAAATCTATGGGAACTCCTTAGCAGCCCAGAAACTTTCTTAGTTCATCGTCTTATACCTCCTGCGTGCCCCTGATTTTGTCCTGGTTACTCCTCCTGCAGCGTGATTTCTACATGATTGTCCAGCACAGTTGTTCCACAGTACAATCATTGCTTTTCACTCACATTTTTTGCTCATGTGGTTTTGTTATAAGCTCCGGTTACTCACTAATAATTCTCCATTTAGGTTTTTGTCATGTTGATATATAATATTTGTTAAGTGTGAGGGGGGAGACCAAGAAGGAAGATGGGAGAAGCTGTTAAGGATTCATGGTGAATAATATAATATCTGTGAAAATCTGGTCTTTAACCAAGCCTATTAGTAGCCGACATCATGTAGTGGGAAAAGGCTTTTTGTTGCTGCTGTTGGTTAATATTTATTTGTCAATCACGTAAAAAAGGCTCTCGTATTTTTTATATATAATGTTGAATTTTGTTTTTCAATTCAACTATTGAATTCTAACTGCTATACCTTGATTGATCGTGTTAAATTTTGTCAAAATTGAAAAATGAAAGAAGATAATCAAATAATTTAATAATATTTTAAAGTCTCTTTTACATTAATTTTTATATATGAATGGGGTATTACAGTAATTTTGGATAAATATAAAATTTTGTAACGTGATCGATAGGAAAAGAAGGTATAATCTAACAGTGAATTTTAGATAAAATCATCAAGTGAAGTAATAATTGGTGTAACTTATATAGGTGTGGTTTGATTCCTTTGTGCACACATACTTATGCATAGGGTGTCCAGACGTACTATATATTGGACTGTTGGGATCTTTTGGAAGGGGTTTGGAGGTCTTCTTTTTTGTATATTAACTTTTTCATTTCTATTCAATGTGAGACTTAAATTGACTTGAGTTCTAACATGGACATTGCTTGTATCTATGTTGTATCTTGTTATTTTTTTTTTGGAGTTGGTGCTTCAAGGAATATGAGCCAAAGCATTTAGTTACAGATTAATAATAATTATTCGACACCTATAGGGGTATTTTTGTGAAGTTTTCTCCAGTGGAGGCAGGGACCTTGATGAGTAGAAGTGATAGTTTGATCATATAGAGGCATATTGCAATATATGAAACAGGATAATAATTTCTTGCAATTTTTGCTGAGCAGTGTGGCTTTTGAGCATGTACTTGTGGCAAGTGATATTTGGAGTTCACATCCTTGTCGGCTGTCATTGTTACTAGCCTCATTTGGTCTGAAATATATATTATCCTTTTTACCAGCTTTTGAACTTAAAATACTTGTGTATATGTTTCTGATGTATATATTGTCCTGTTTACAAGCTTTTAGGTTTCACACTGCTGATAATGTGTATAACTAACTAAATCCAAATTTTCTACGAATCCATGTACAGCTTCTTCATTTTAGACCTTGTTTGGAATCTTATGTCATTCTTTTTAACTTGAACTTGTGGTGTCTACAACAATGGGCTTTATTTTATTTCTGATTTCTGACTGAGAAATTAATTTGCTTTGTATTGTAGCCTGGTTCTGTTGGAATAAAGTTGCTGGCACTGAAATTCCTTGAAATGTTTGTATTACTATTTACATCTGACATCAGTGATTCTGAGAAATTAGCCACAAGAGGTACCGCTCTTCACATTTTAACATGTTTAATGTATGCGTGAGTTTAATGACTTGAGTTCTTACAACACAATTTTTACTTAAGGTTCCAGTTTAGGATAGGGAACTGATAGGTTAATATTCATTTAGTCATACTTATTGCTAAAACCAATCCAAATGCAGGAGTTAGACAAGCTGTTAATGTCTTGTGGTTGGTTGGTGGTCACCCTCACCCTGTTCTTGATCCAGTGGTGCTCATGTCGGAGGCAAATAGGACTCTTGGCATTCTATTAAATTTATTGCAGTCTGTTGGCAGTCTTCCTGGTTGCTTGACTATTACTGTTGTAAATTGGTGAGTTTTAATATGGTAGCAGCCAATGGCCTGTGTTTAAATATCATTAACATTTTAGTGTATTCTTCTTTTTCTGGCAATAGATCCTACGGAAATTGTGTGGTAGGCAACTCTTTGAATGTATATGTGGTTGCGTATTCAGGCTTGTTTTCCTTTGTTGCCTGATAAGTAGGCTGATTAACATTTTATTTCATTTATTTGCATGTTAATTTTTGTGCCTTTTTAAATCATTTTATTTTCTCTTCGTACTAAGATTGCTATTCTCATAGGCATGTTCTTCTAATAAAGGCAACAGGGATGTGGGAAACATTCAATACTCACTTTTTATTTTTAAACTAGCTTGAAGCATTTAATGGGGTGTATTTAATATTCCTTGACCGATACCCTTAACACACTAGTCACCGAGACCCTTTATTAAACTGGCGGGTAGATTTATGAATATAGAGTAATGAGAGAAAGTTACAAAAACAGTAAGGGACAGAGAGATTTGATCTGAAAACAGAAGCTAAAACTTGTATTGAATTGAATGAATGCCCTGAGTCCAAACACAATAACCAACCGAAACGGATGGTTAGTCTTTGTTAACTGAAACAAAATTCAATCAGATTAGTGGACTCAGTTGCATGTACATGATGAGATGATATTAGTTTATGTGTTTGGCACCTACCTGTAAAAACAGAAATGCCTATCCTGGCACCTACCTGCTCTGCTTAGGACTTTAATAGTCTATTAAATATTTGTTTCTACACTTTCTAATGGTACACACTTGGAATTTATGTGTTGTCTGCTTAACTTCTCATTTTGTCATTGTGTTGAATTTCAATGACTCTAGATGAATTTTAATTTTTTATTATTCTTTTACTGCTTTTTATACGTAAAATAAATGAATCACATGCCATTAAGTTCATAAGTCTATGTGAAATTATATTTCCAATGATCATTGATCTTACAGATGGCATCACTGCAGTAAGTTTATAATTTTTGTCCTGAGCCATTTTTTTCTGTTGTCTGGTAAATTCCTTTTAGCAAATTATCTATTGTCCATGGTATGGTTTAAGTTTTGGAAAGTTTTCCTCTTCAAACTAGGAGCTGATTTGTGTGCATTCTGTTTGATGTCTACCATCTGCCATGGGAGTAATTAATATTTTTGTCTGTTCTGTTTGTCATTTTTGTCCTTTGCTCAGCGAAGAAATCATTTGCAACACTGAGTGGTGCTACTTGCGTGCTTTCAAAGCTCTAATTTTTGTGTGTGTAGAGTGCTTCTGATTCTGTTTGTTTCTTGAAACATGCGAGAAATAGCTTTTGGTATTGATTCTTTTATGAATTAAAGACCACTTTTTCTTTTCCTCATTGGTACTTATAGATTGTTTTCATACAATGCGTGTGTGTGTGTTTGGGGGGGGGTGTCAAATTTTCGGGCTTCGAAGAAAGGCAATAAAAATAATACAAAATATGGATTATAAGCGGTTCCGAAGAATAAGAGTAAAAATGAAAATAAAATCAGAGGATGTTTGTTATTGCTTGTGCATTTCTTTTTTAAGAGTAAAAGAATAAATTAAGACAAGATGGCTACATGGATAACACTACAGAGGTGTTAGGGACAGGAAAATACGTAAGGTCAAATCCAATTGCCACAAAGTATATTCCTATGCCTTTCTGGTCAACTAGTTTTTATCTCTCTTTTCCTCTTTTTATTTGATTTATCTCTATTTATTTGTATTTACTGTGCATGTAAATGAGTTCAATATTTATTTGTTTGTCAAATTGTAAGTATAAATGCCTTGTTTCCAAACACACAATGGTCTAAAGTTTGATAGTTTGAAATTCCATGCATATTTTCTTGGAAACCATTGTTGCAGCTGCAATATATTCAATGTAATATGTTTATTTTACGAGTTCGAAGTATTGTAGTGTTTCTGTTCTGCCTTACTCATTTCTATGCAGGAAGGTTGCAAGTGTATTTCTTAAGATTCTAGTCTATCTTTTGCATTGGGATTTCACTGCAATATTATTACATGATACTCTCCGTCCATAACCATTACTGATTCCATTCTTAAATCAATGAAATTCTTTAAAAAATGAACATATATCTGCATTTTGCCGCTGGTTTTACTATGTTGAAAATGGAGTCATCACTGAAGCAGGGACTCATCGATCAAATAAGTTCAACTACTTGTTATTTTAGTAACATTGCAGCATGCCGACCAGTTCTTTATGGGGAGTTGTTGGCCTTGGATACTTCTGCATTGGTGGTTCGTAAGTTTGAAGTTACCTTAAGACTGTATAAGATGGTTCATTATTTATACCATGGAGTGCCAGTTGGCCGGGTGGTAGAAATCGAAAGTGATGCATTATAATGGACATCTTGTGAACCGAGGGAACATGGTCGTCAAGTGATGCAGTTTATTATTGTAAACTGTTAAGAGACCATTTACTATTTAAAATTTCATACTGTAACACAGTTAATGTATTTATTATTTTATAACAGCTGATACACAGTTAATGCTTCAATAATTCAATTATTATATTGGTGTTTTCGTGTTATATATTTGTTTTTGCATTTTTATTGATTTTCCATTCCATTTGTTAGCATATCACTAATGCTTGAACCATTACATGGTGAATCCTTTAAACTTCTGTTCAGCTGATCCTTAGATTGTTCTGGAAAAAGCAGGTTCTAAAGTGCAGGTGTTTTTTTACCCCTTTTCATTTCTGCAGCTGGTTTGCTGTTTAAACCTGCCTTTGAAATTCGTCTCACGACATGGACATTCAATTTAGAGTTTCATCCAAGCTAACAATTCTTCCCCCCTTCAAAAATACCAGCAAGCAAGGAATGTGATAAATGGTGGAATGAATTCCAACTATTTGCCAATGTTACATAATAAAAATTACACTACTTTATCCTTTTGTTTTGAAAACTAGATTCTTAAAAATTCCGCAATAAATATTAAATAATATGATTTATTTTCATTGAACTCTAACCAGTTTTTAAGCTGGCTGAGGGGTTTCATTTTCACACATGCCATCCTCTTTATGACAATGCACAGTGCTTGTAAGTGACTAGGATTAATGTATAAATATCAAAGGAGAATGACAATCGATATGAATAATTTATGTTTGCTCTGTAGTTGCATGCATATTGTTATTTAAAAACTGTGACAGCATATAAGGCTGTACTTCTAAAGTCTTAAAAAATCTTTTTAGCATTTCTACATGAGATAGCTAGGGTTATTTGATATTTTGTCTAGCAATTGGTTTATTGAGGTTGTAGTGATAGCAACAATTTCAGATGAGAATGTATGTGCTGTTCAAACCCTTGTGATTGTTTCAATCATTTGTAAGCTATAGAGGCTTATTTCATTACTTTACCTTTTTTCATTTAGTTATCCTGAAACTATGGATGGTTTTATTCTTGGTAACAAGGAGGGACTCATGTTATGCCCTATGTTGAACTGTTTAGTTGCCTGTGATGTGGCTGTTAGCCTATGTGTGAAAATAATTTGAATCTTGCAGAAACAAGAAGAGCACGTGTTATTGGATTTTAGCTATGCTTGTTTTATTATTTTAATTTCTCCTGGCGATAGAAATGTAATTGTTATCTGCAGCTCATTCATCTATAAAACAAAATTACTTGTCACTATATTTTCTGCATTTTTTCTTGTTCTTTGTTTTGGGTTGTTGGTACCTGTTTTTGCTGTTTTTTGAAACCCATGTCTCGAATATTAATATGAAAAATTGCAATTCATTGCCTTGAAGAAAAGTACAGCTCTCTGTTTAATTATATTTCCATATTTGACAAATACGCTTGAATGAAATGTCCAACTGAAACTGCTTTAGTAATCTTTATTTTGTGCCATTGTGTTTACCCGTTGTCTTTTTCTCTGCATAATGGCATGCCTCTGTTTGTTAACATGGAATGATTTTGTAAAGATAATGCTTTGTGTACTTATTTATTAGTTTGCATATTATAAGAAGTTCATAGTGGATTATTCTTTATCACTGCTTTATTTAACACTGCTTTATTTTTGGTAATATTGTGCTGTAACTGACAAATGTTTGTCACAAGTTTTTTAATTTTGGATATTTCTTATGTTCTTTAAGTTTCTGGATGCAAACATTTTATAAAGGATACATGAATTTGAGTATACAGGCAATTGAGTTTTTGATTATGATTTTAAATTTTAAATCATAAGCCACTGGGGTTCTTTCCTTGTGCAATGACGTATTTATCCGACTGTCTTTTCGTGGCAATTTATTCGTTGTCACTTCAGAATTATAATAAAGTTTCATTTAATAGTTGGCTACGGGCTTTTTCCCCAAAATTGACTAAAGAAATAGAAGAAAAATATAGTGTGCTCATATATCAGTACATGACGTTATGTACAATTTATGGCAATGTATCTCTGATATCCATTTCATTCCTGTCTGCCTTTACTTTTAGTAATGGTTATGTATTCTTATATTCTGACCAGCCACAGCAGTTTCTTAAAATTTTTAGTTCTTTCCCCTTTAATTGTCTTGTTCATATTATTAAAGTTAGGCATATTTTAACCCTGGTTTGAGATGTAAACGGATTGACAAACTGAGTTTTAAGTTTCTTAAATGACATTGGTTCAGTTTAGTATTGAACCATACTTTTATTAAGCTTCTTGTATGTGTTTCAGTTTAGCCGTGTTAGATGACCCATAACACTGTTCCTTTAGCTTGGTTTATATGGAATGAATAGAAGATGGAGTTGCAGTAAGCACTGGGTTGCCTTATTTTGAATGACTTTATTCAGATGAGCAAATAAGACTGCTAGGGATGCCAAAAAGATTTAGTGTTGCTCTCAGTTTGTGGTTCTCTGGTGTATTTGGTCTTAAAGAAAAGCTAGATTTTATCTGTTCTGCAGGCTTCTTTCAAGTTTGGGATCTAAGTAGTTTATCTTGGTTCTTTGTGAAGCTCTGCCAATGGTCATTTAGGGCATTTTGGTTTGATAAGAGAGATTTGCATGCTCTGTTTTGTGGTTCTTGATTTTTTCCCTTTTTTTTTTTTTTGTTTTTTTTTTTTTTTTTTTTTTTTTTTTTTTGTTTCTTTTTTCTCTCTGGGATATCTTCTACTTTATGTTTGCATCTTTCCTTTCCTTGATAAATTCTTAGAAAAAGCCTCAGATTTGGTAAAAGTTACGTATAGAATATATGAATAAGCTGATAGTCCAGCACTCATACTAGAATTTTTCCTTCAAAATACGTTGGTCTAAAAGTGCTCTGGCAATGTGGAAACAGGAAGAAAGGAATATCTCTGCATCTCCTATTGCTTGAGTCTGATTCCTATTGCTACTACACTTTTTATGTTTTCCAGCTAGTATTGGTTAATAACTAAATTCATTGATCAGATCATGATAGATGGATTCTTAATTTATTTTAAACAACAGTGATAACCAAAATTTTAATATGAGCTTTAGAACACCTGGCAGGCAGTTAAGCCAGGTTGCTTCTAACATTCTTTGAAAGTAGTTGTCCGCCAATTAAGCAGGCAAACATCCGCTAGGTTGTTAAATACGAATTTGAAATAAAATGTTCGTTAAAATCAATTAAATGCAATTCTTTGACTATTGTGCATAGGATGATTTTTGTTATATGCACTCAAAAAATACCCTGTTAATGGTTGGTTTGCTGGTTTGTAGCTAGAATTACGAATGAATATGCCTAGAGTGAATGTTTTTTTCACTAAGTTCTTGGATTTAAATTTTCTTGGTTTTTGCTCAAACTATTATGTTGCTCCATAGCATTATTTGTAGTTGCTGTTGTTTAGATAATGTTTTACTTCTCTTTCCTCTATTCGTTGTCATGTCAAACCTAACCCTTTGAAGTATTTGTTTTGACAGTTTAGCAGCCATTGCAAGAAAAAGGCCACAACACTATGATACTATTCTTTTAGCATTGCTTGAATTTGATCCAAATGTTCAAACAGTGAAGGGATGTCATGTTGCTAGTATTCAGTACTCTTTAAGAACAGCTTTTTTGGGATTTCTTAGGTGCACTTATTCACCAATAATAGAGGTAAATGTGTACTTCTCGGATAAACGCACAGTGAGAATTATTTGGCCTTAGAGTACTTTGTATCTATGAAAAGTTGGTCAAAAGAAATCATGATATATTTTATTTTTTTATTATTAAAAAAGGTCTAGTTTTTTACTTTTTCATATTTATCATCACACACCAAATTACATATCTGTACTAAGCATGGAATCGGTGGTCCTACATTTCTCAGATATTTCTCAATCTCTCATTTTACTTTTGCGAAACTATACCTTGATAATGGTTAGTGCTTTATTTTCATGTTCGCTTGCTGATGTAATCCTAGAATATGTCATGTAGAAATTGGCTACAATTTTTCCTGCATGTCGTTACTGTTTTCCTACATTTCAAGAATTGTGCCATTTTCTTCTCAAATTTTTGTAATTAAGCATTTTATGATTAAGAACAAATCGCATACTGGCAAGTGCGGGTAGAAAAAAGTACTGTGATGAAATTTTTTGTTAGGATCTCTTATTGGTTTAAAGGACATGGACTGGCATTCTGTGGAATAACCATGATTGCACTCATTATCTTGCAGTCAAGAGAAAGACTATTAAGGAGCCTGCGAGCTATGAATGCAGGGGATGCTGCAGATCAAGTGATTCGGCAAGTTGACAAAATGATTAAAAATGGTGATCGTTCTACTCGTGATGCACGAATTAGCAAGGTATGTAGCGACTTGCTATCTTTTTCTGCCATGTAAGCTGCTGATATTGAGCATAAGTTTTTATTTTTCCCTTCGTTTATATCACGTTAAATTTGACTTTTAACTTTCAGGATGATCTACCATCACCTCAGTCATCTGTTTCAGGGGAATTATCTAGAAAAAGACCTGTTCCTCTAGATAATGAACAAATGACTAATGGTCACGAAACCATCTCTAAACGGATTCGTTCTGGTCCTGACTCTCACTCTACTTTACCAGCTAAAATAAATGATTCTGGGCAAGATCTTAACTCTGTTAATGGAGTATCACCCAATGTTCCTTTGCTGGATAGCGAAATGACTGCTGTGGAGCAAATGATTGCTGTGATTGGTGCTTTACTTGCTGAAGGAGAGAGAGGTGCCGAATCTCTTGAAATCCTCATCTCAAAGATTCATCCTGATCTGTTGGCTGATATTGTCATAACTAATATGAAGCACTTGCCTAAGACTCCCCCACCACTAGCGAGGATTGGGAATTTACCAGTAACACGACAATTAAGCTCCCAAGTCAGTCAATCACAGGGTATAGCAACTTCTGTTCCAATAAATTCTGTCCAATCCTTGTCTGGTACTGGCCAAGCATTGTTGCCTTCAACTACTGCTGCTGTTATTGGCCCTAGTTCATTGCCGATTGACACATCTAACTTCAGTAACCTGCCTGCTGATTCTAAACGTGATCCACGGCGGGTAAATCTATTTTTTTTTTTTTTGTACAAATTGGCTTTTGGTATTCTATATTTCCATATAGATATTTTCTTGAATACAACCTGTGTTACCTTGAACCATCTGGTTCAAATTTTCAGGATCCCCGTCGCCTCGATCCCCGGCGTGTTGTGGTAGCTCCTGGAGGAGCAACTGTATCAATTACAGATGATACTGGGGCCACAAAATTAGAGTTTGATGAACCTGTTTCTTCCATTAAGCCTGTTTCGCTTCCTGTTGTTACTGCTGATGACAATACTCCATCAGATTTGACAGTCAAAATAAAAAATGATGATATGATCTCCGAAGGTGCCTCAGTTTCAGAACCTGATCAGGTAATCCCTAAAACAGAGGTTCAGGAAAGGCCTGGGGATATTCATCAGATCGCAGAAGCAGATACTTCCTTCGGTCCCTCAGTCTCATCCACTGATTTAAGAGAGGAGGATCCAAGTATGGTGAATCTGTCAGATGACACTGAAACAATTGGTACAGATTCATCATCTGTTTCAGAGTTTGATCAGTTTTCTCTTGATGTTCAAGTTGAATCCACATTGGAAGATACCTGTCTGGAGTTACCACAACTTCCACCTTATGTTGAACTATCCAAAGAACAGCAAAGTATGGTAAAAAACATGGCTGTTAGGCATACAATCAATTCATACAAACATTTACATGGGACATATTGTCAGCAGTTTTGGATGCCACTACTTGCTCGACTAGTTGCTCAGGTAGAAAACTGTTTCTTTTACTGTTTCAAGGTTTTATTTCTATCAAAGATATCAGCGTACTGTTTTTTGTTGTCTTTCACATCATATTCAAATGATTCTTTTTTCAGCGTATAGCTAATAAGCATTGCTACAATACTATTGAAATCCAATAACCAATCTTCGCTGGGAAGAAAGAAGATTTATATAAATGTGTTTGTTTATTTCTTAAACTTGTTTTTGCAAAAGTTTTCTAAAGAAACACAAAGGGTTTATTTTTTATGCTTTAATAAGGAAAAATGGGAGGAATGTACCATATGAAACACTAAACTTTGGCTGTATTCCAACCCCTATGTGCAAATTGCATTCAACATAAGGAACAATGGAGCATGTATTCACTTTAATTATTTCTTGCCTGTCCCCTTACAGATTGATGATGACGATGAGTTTATTGTGATGCTGCAAAAACACATCTTGGAAGACCACTGGCTAAAGGTGCATCTGCTTTTTAAAATCTATTGTAATTTGTTAACTAAATTTATTTCTAACTGCTTTACGCTTCATGGATGGAGTAACAGAAATTTGCTGAATATTTTTCAATTACAGTTGTTGCTACCATTTGTCTGATAGATTGTTTTTCATTTTAGTTTCTTAAAATGGGAACTTTGCAATTGCAAACATTCATCATCATTATGTCAGAATTGCATATCGTTTTCCATCATGAAATTAACTAGACATACACACATTCATAGAAGGACGTGTAAAATGCATATGACGGTATTTTGTAAGTAAGGAATGATATTATATTAGTGTAACGATTTATGTGTAAGAAATCATTGAGGTGCTGGTAAATTTTCGCTGCTTATGTGAAGTAGGTTATCTTGTCAAGTTTGATTTTTGTGAATCTTGACTTTTATAAGATATATCATAGATTGTACACAAGGGTGGCACAGTGCACAAGGCTCCCACCTAGTGGGGTTTAGGGAGAGTAGATGTCTGCATTAACCCTGTGAGTGGAGAGACTGTTTATTTGAATTGCTAACCTCTAAGTCAATAAACGATTAACCATACAATTCTGTGAAGGCTCAACCTCATTCCATAGATTAACCATGAAATAATTGTTAGTGCTTGTGCCACTCAAGGTTTATGCTGTCAAGCAAAAAAATCATATCAAAGTATTGTATTTGAAGCTCATGAATAGGTTTTTACTTGGTGTAAAATGAGATGTAAAGTATGTATGGGAACATGATAAACAGATATAGGACAATCTTGATGATAAGGGCGTGGTAAAATAATTTTCGCTTGAAGGATTGAATATTTGTCTATATTTCAAATATGCATACTGTAGGGTGGTGTGGAATCTTGATATTGTTCCAAAGAATGAAGAATTTAGAAAGGGAGACTGGTTGGTAAAGTAGAGTCCTGTTTAAAGTAGAGTTCTCTATATTTCGAATATTGCTTAGATACAAAACTTGTCTTAATTCTTGACTCAATGATTTTTGTAAGTACTTTTCTTGACAATTTTACAGATGTGTCTCTAAAAATTTGTTTCTCTTCATTATTTCTTTTATAGTCTAACTGATCACTTACTGATGGATTTTCAGGGACATGAACTTGTACTGCATGTTTTGTACCATCTGCACTCCCTGATGATATTGGATTCGGTTGAAAATGCTTCATCTTTATATGAAAAATTTCTCTTGGGAGTGGTATGCTCAAAATTCGTTGTTTGGTTTTAATGAACAATGCTTTTCTATCTTTTGCTTATAAATGTGGGACATACTACTTCCTTGTAGGCCAAAACTTTGTTAGACTCTTTTCCAGCTTCAGACAAGTCTTTTAGTAGACTTCTTGGTGAAGTTCCACTTTTGCCTGAATCGTCCTTGAAGATTTTGAATGATCTCTGCTATTCTGATGTTATTGGTCATGATGGAAAAGTTATCCGTGATATTGAACGTGTGACTCAAGGTCTTGGTGCTATCTGGAGTTTAATTTTGGGGCGTCCACAAAATCGCCAAGCCTGCTTGGGAATAGCATTGAAGGTAAGTTGCCATTCATGAGACTCTAAAAGCAGAATATCTATCGTTTGGATAGTGTTTGCTATCTTCTTAGCTATTTATTTATAGTCATGCATCTGTGGCGTATGGAGGCTGGCACTTAGTCTCATGGACTTTAACAGTAATAATTGGAAAAGAAAAGGCTTGAAGGACTAAATAATTTGGGATGAAAATAATCTGCTAAAAGTATGATCATATCTTAAAGAATTTAAAGTGATAGTGTTCACTATACTGCTTCCATGCAACCATCTAAGACAACATTTCAGGTAGCTTCATTAATTTTATGTACCATGTGTACACTATACATACATACATATGTTAAATGCTAGGAACAAGAAAATTGGGTTGAAATTATGTATTTCTTAGACAAGATGGATGCTTTATTTATATTGAGAAAAATGAATTTATATAGTAAATAGAGAAGATTTGATATCCTCTAATAACAAATATATGATACAAAGAATAAATAAATAGTTATTCTTGATTATTAGACTTTAAACCTAACTTAACCTTATAAAACTGATCTTAAGGTAAGGATTGTCTCCACTTATACAGTAAATTGGCCTTATCTCTATGTGATCTAGAATCTCCAACACTTTCCTCTAGCATAGGCATGTACATCTCAAGCATGAGACTAAATATTTATGGGTGGTCTGATAGTGGGTGACACAACAAACCTAACAAACCTCGTTAAACTAAACTCTGATGTCATATTAAGAAGTGAACTTTAAGCCTAACTCAATCTCACAAATCAGTTTGTAAGGTGAAGATTGTCCTTACTAATTTAATTTAAATTAACCTTATTTCTAGTTGATATGTAATCTTCAACAATTATATAGGATCAATTCCTTGTTTCTATAATTACTAATACTCACTCTCATATAAGTCAGATGTGTCTATCTTGTTGCAAATATAATTAATCTTGGTCCTCTTAGAGACTTGGTGGATATGTTAATCAATTGTTCATTAGAGTTTACAGATGTAGTGGTGATGTTTCTCAACTCTAGCTTTTCCTGTGAAATGACAATCCGCCTCATGGTAGGGTTTATTGATAATCCCAAAATTTAACAAAGCATGGGTATGACAATGATGTGCATAGTGGATTTAATAGCACTTCAGAGTTGAGCATCAATCTTTCCCCATGTAACTATAACCCGTTATCAGAAGTCCAAGTGGATTAGTTAGACCTGTCTATCATGTCAATATTAACAATATGGTTAGGAAAGATGGGAAAATTTGTTCGGGAGGTTGATGTGGTGTTGGAAGACATTTTTTTTTTCCTGGAAAGTTAGAAAAAAGTAATAAAATAACCTAAGGAGAGGGAGAACTCGCTGGTAGAGTGAATGTGAACATGGGGGAAAAAAATCTTTTGGAGATAGTGGCTCTCTCTATACCATGTTAAATGCCAGGAAAGAGAAAATTTAAGCAGAAATTGTGTATTTCTAAGCTGCACGAGTGCTTTATTTATATTAAGAAAAATGAATCAATATTATAGAGGGGATTTGATATCCTCTAGTAACAAACATATGATAAATGAATGAATAAAAATGTTCATAATAATACATATATCCTTTAGATATTTTTAATTGTATATCATTAGTTCGTTATTTCTATAATTTTAACAATATCTAGCTTAGAAATGATTGAGATATATATTGTAAATCACTGTTGAACAAAGTCTCCAGCAGTGAAGGTTTGGATCTTAGAATTATTCCTTGTATTCTTGCATCACCACTGTTAATTTGCTATTTGTTTATTCCATGGGCATGCCGATAGTTTGGAGTGGGTCCTTGAACACATGTTTCTCAGAACGCACATAGTTCTTAGCATATTTGTACTTGTTATTCCAATCCTTGGCATTTTTCATATTGTAGACAAATAAGTTAAATGTCTGGAATCTTCTTGGAATGTTTTTTGGCCGTGCTTACTCATTGAGATTCCTATTTGTATGTCAATTCCTGGTAGCAGTAGTGTAACATTTTAGTTTACTACTCCAAGAAAAAACAGAAAAACTGTAAAAGTCTTATTTCACACCTATTGGGTACTCTTCTAACAGGTGCTTCTAGTGGCCTCCTTTGTGTGTCCCGATTCCCTTTACTAAAATGGCCAATATTTCAAGCTGCTATTTGTTTGCCTGTTTTTTTAACCTTGTCTTTCCTTTTCCTTTGATTTAATCTTTTTATGGTATCATTTTTCCAATGTCTAATTTATTGACTTACTATGGCAGTGTGCTGTTCACCCACAGGATGAGATTCGAGCTAAAGCTATTCGGCTGGTATATGCTGTAAAAGATTTTATGGATTCTGCCAGACTGTCAATTGATAATGTAACTGAATGCTCTTGCTTATGTTGAACAGGTTACAAACAAGCTCTTTCAGCTTAGTTACATATCAGGAGATGTTGAAAATTTTGCAACAAAGATGCTGCTTTCTGCTGTAGAACATGAAGTTTCAGATACAGGTCTTTTGCAATCTGGACCTGGAGCTACTGAACATAGAGCCGAGGCAGAGGTGATTAGCTATTTTTCTTGTGTCATTTCTTTACTGTATCTTCCTTGTGATGAAACTGATGATGCTTTGAAGAATTCTATAATATATTTGTTTATATAGTAATTCTGATTTTCTGGCTACCTTGTCACAAAACAATCTTGTTTGTTATATATTCTGATTGGAATTTGTCAGATTCATGATTATACATAAAACATTTTTTATTTTTTTCTGCGTATCCTTTTCTTTATGGCTTTAAGATATAAGTAATGGAACTTCATGCAATATGGCTTCAAAATCAGGCATTAGTATCCTTTTTCCTAATTATTTATCTTTTCTTTTGTGTTTTTCTGTGTGTTAATTGCTTTCCACATAATGGCTCGAGGCTCGGTCACTTCTGTTCCTGAAAAACTGATTATTGGTAGTGTATACTTAATTTTATAGGTTGAAGGCCATGAAATAAGTACTCCCCAGGTTTCAGAGTCTACAATTTCTGAAGATGGCTCTGCTAGGGTGGCTAAACCATTGATTCAAAACGTTCCATCTATATCATTTTCTGAAGCTCAACGCCTCATTTCTTTGTTTTTTGCTTTATGTACAAAGGTTAGTTTATGAATACTTCTTGCAATCTTGACAACGACTACAATGGCAATTACTCTTCATCTGTTTTGGTAACATTGATATAGTTGTTTTATATGTTTGCAGAAACCCAGTCTTCTTCAGATTGTATTTAATGTGTATGGGCAAGCCCCAAAAACTGTTAAACAGGTATTATTTTGTTCATTATGTTAGTTTACTAGTTTTATTTTTGTAGTATTCGGTGAGTTAGGTTAACCCACATGTTTCTTTAGTCTATATGCATGTAACTCTCAGTGTAGTTGATAAAAGATGTGATTGATGGAGTTTGCTCCCATTTCATCTTTATCTTTGTAGCATGGTAAATAGACTTTTATAAAAAAAATTGTGATATGAGATTGAGAGTATGTGCTCGAATTGACATCTCTCTGAATCAATTGCTCATGTGATTGTGGAACAGTATACACATGTAACTATTTTCTTGATAACGAAAACATTAATTTTCCACATCAGGTTGACTATGAATCATGTACCCAGTGCTGCCAAGAAGTTCACCTTTTCACCTTTGGCATTGTGATTTTTCTTTTGGCTATTATTGGCAATAGTAGTTCTCTGTTTACACTTCTGACTTTTTCTGCTCATGCTTTTGTAGGCTTTTCATCGCCACATTCCTATTGTTGTGCGGGCACTGGGGCAATCTTATTCTGAATTGCTCCGCATAATATCTGATCCACCTCAAGGAAGCGAAAATCTTCTGACAGTGGTAGCTTACTGTTCTCGTTGCTTACTATGACGTATTTTATTCCATCATTGAAGGATTATCACTAGAATATGAAAAAAGACATTAATGTTGGTCTTGTTTTCTTGAAGGTACTGCAAATATTGACTCAGGACTCAACGCCATCTTCTGATTTAATATCTACAGTTAAACGTTTATATGAAACAAAATTTAGAGTATGTATAGCAGTCAAAATAATTGTAAACTTTTTCACCAATTTAGAGTATTAGATTTTTTGTTTCTTTTTCTTATTTGTGCTGGTTCTCCATTGCAGGATGTTACAATTCTTGTTCCGTTATTGCCTTCGCTTTCCAAACAGGAGGTTATACTGATATCTTTCTTTTATTACCTTTCTATTTATATTCTTGCTTAGTTTCCTTTAAAATGAAATTGTTTTGTTATTTGTAGGTGCTATATTGTTCTGGCTTATAAAATATATTTGAGGAAATTTCATACTAGACCCCAAACCATTCTATGAGTGCAAGGAGCGCAAAACCCATTTATATTAATGTTTAGGGTGTTCTATTTTGCATCTTGTTTTAGTTATTTCTCAGTATAGACAATATTCCACTCTCTTCTATCATAGATCTGGGAAATTTGAATCAGTAAACTTAATAGTGCTGGCAATCACCGTCACAAAGTAGGTGTTGCTAACAAAAAATTAGAAAGAGATGTAATGATTCAGGATCTTATCCAGAGCATTTGTTTTTACTTATCAGATGAAATATATTTGGTATTCTTATCCATAACACTTGCCAGATGATAAGATTCTCATCAGTATCCAGTTAAATTTAGATTCAGTAGTAAATATTATTCTAGAACCAGAATTTATATCAGTATCTTTGTGACTAGAAAATTAGGTTGATTTTGACTTTGTTTGAAGATGCCATTTCCATCTCTTTCAGCAATTTTGCCATAAATAGTATGGATAATTTTAGCACATGATGCTCTTGCCGTATTAGTAGTAGATAGTTTTCTTAATCCGCCTGATTTCAATTTTGATTGTAACAGGTTTTACCAATATTCCCAAGGCTTGTTGATCTTCCGTTGGAAAAGTTTCAAAGAGCACTTGCTCACGTACTACAGGTACATGTGAATTCTTATGCTGGTTTTCATAATTTTTTTCTCTCTTATGCTTTTTATTCCTGGATGCCTTGGGCTTGGCACGTTGACTATGCTTTCATTCACACTCCATGTTTCCATATACCTGTTCCTTTTGGATAGATGGGGACTTATGTTTGAGTTGGCCTCAATATTTCTAACATAAAGTTATTTCTTTATCTTTTTTCTTCCCTTTATAGATAGGCTAAGCATTTAATGCTGTTCATGGCAGGGTTCAGCTCATACAGGTCCAGCTTTAACTCCTGTAGAAGTGTTGGTTGCAATGCATGGAATTGTTCCAGAGAAGGATGGCCTTGCACTTAAGAAGGTATGTCTTCTATTATCTATGCTTATGCTTCAAGTAGCCTTTCCAATTAAATGTTATTTGTAAAAGTTTTTTATTATGGTCGATTATTGATGATCTATGAACATGTGATGTATTGATGCTTTTGGAGGATGTCACATTCTTATGAGTTTTGTAACAAGTTAAAATAAAAACATGTTAGGGCCACATAATCAGGAACTAGGCATGACCTTTGCTATTAAAAGAATTAAGCTTATCATTTATTAACCTGGTTGATATTTAGTGGCATTAGATTTGGTAGGTTGTATTTGATTTTATTTACAACTCTGTTTAGCTGTAATTCAAGTCCATGTATTTCTTAAGAATGTTGTAGATCAAATCATATAACTGTTTTGGTATATGGTCGTTTTGGTTTTATTTAGGGTCATTTTGTAATTCTCATCTACTTCTCACCCTCCGGGTTTCATTTTTGGGGAAAGAGAGATGTTTTGTGTACATATTCTAAAATGAAAATAAAATCTCTGTTCTAATATGGTATCAGAGCTCAAATAGGAAGGAAATAATTGAGAACAAGCAACACATCAAAATCTCGATGAGGATAGTAGTTGTCTTGATGCAGCTACCCGTACATTATTTTTCCTGATCGCCCCCTCCCCCAATAAGAAATAAATGAATTCTGTTAAACTATCAAAATACCAAATAACCACTGTTGTGCCTTGGTGTCGTGAACAGTTCATTACTTTTTCAGATCTATTTTTTCCTATGAACTGTTTCAATTTCAATACCTCGTGCCTCTTTTTACCTGTCTTCAATTTGTCTTTGTAGCATTGTTTAGAAATAATATAATTGTTATTTGTCTTGTGCGTGAAAAGCTTGTTTAGACAAATCGCAAAGTCAGATGCAAATCACTATTATGTTCTTTTGCATAAAAAGTTCAAGCCTGATTGGATTGTCTGTACTGTTGTCTTCTATCTGGAATATACAAAAAGTAGTCCAAATATTTTTCCATAAGACTATTATTAGTTACCAAACCCAAGTCTGATTAGTTGTATAATCCTTTTCATCAATTAGTTGAACTAGTCATATTGTATCAACTATAGAAAAACCTCAAAAACTTTAGTGGTGAATTCTGAATCATTGTTTTGCACCATCAGATAACAGATGCTTGCTCGGCTTGTTTTGAGCAACGTACTGTGTTCACACAACAGGTTCTGGCGAAGGCATTGAACCAGATGGTAAGGAGATTCAGTGTATTGGCCAATTATACTGGATTTATTTCACATCTTCATGGCTCTATTGTTTAAATTCAGGTTGATCAAACTCCGCTGCCTCTACTTTTCATGAGAACAGTTATTCAGGCAATTGATGCTTTTCCTGCACTGGTAAATTTCTTTTCAGCTTCTGTTCATGCATAGCTGTTTCTGCTAATGCATTTTTGTTTGTTAAGATATTATGTTGATGTTCAATTCTTTAGATGATATGTGGTATATTGGTATTATAGGTAATGGGATAATGAAAACGTCACTTTTAAGAGATTTTGCTGACAAAGCTATATATTAAATTTCTGCCTTTTTATTTTGAAAAAAATGGTTTAAACATATTGGTCAAATCAATTACTTGAAAATTTACTTAATTCTTTTTCAAGTAATTCATGTAATAAAGAAATATGAAGTAGATAATATATCAGGAATAACAATGGCATCTGTGTTGTGCTTCTAGTGTTGTTATAAGGATTCTGCTGAATTTCGATCTTTATTTTCAAAGGAAATCCTGCCATGTAGAAAACATAAGCTTATACATCTAATGTCAATATTATTCTTTTAGGTTGATTTTGTTATGGAGATACTCTCAAAACTTGTGACAAGACAGGTATGCTTCTCTGGAACACAGATTACTCTGGTATATGCACTTTGGACTGCTGATGTTTAACTTTAAATTACTAAGTGCAGGTGTGGCGTATGCCTAAACTTTGGGTTGGTTTCTTAAAATGTGTATATCAGACACAGCCACGTTCTTTTCATGTGCTATTGCAGGTACTACATTCTCAACTCGCCTTAAATCATAACTGTGTGGAGAAATGTGGAAATCTATGCTTCTAAACTAGGCAGCAAAGCTGCATTATAGACAAATCATAGTTATCCTAATTACTGTAGTTATGATTTGATTAGCCTATATAATGTACTTAGACACTAGTTACATACTTTCTAATAAACACTATCAAACTGGGGCATATAAGTCGTGAGGACTAGGCTTTATTATGTATCTAACTTAGGTCCTCTTAATGATTTGGTGAAAAAATCCACTTGCTGGTCATTTGAATTAGTGAGTAGTGGTGATGTCTCTAGATAAGACCATTTCTGTTGAAATGAATCTACTCATTTGATCCTCATGAAATACTAGATTTGATATGTAGTGAAGCTTATTAGTTATCTCAAATTAGTTCACTAGAATCTGATGCCATGGCTTAAACCCTAAACCCTTGACCTTGCAAGCTTCAAATACATTCTGTTTTACTTTTCTGATGCACAAGACTACGCAAGTGCGTCTCCAATCAGTTGGTAAATCTGTCCTACGGTCCAGCCAAAATTTGATTGTCCAATTATCTGAATGTGACCTTTATCCTCATAGATAAGTCCAAAGTACTACTTCCCAGTCACAAGGTGAATTCAGGATCCAACTTACAATGATGACTGCAAAAGGATGTCGTATTTACCAAAATAAAACATGCACAACTAAATTCTAACAACATCCACTGTGTTGAGAGAATCAATGCAGCCTCAATTTTCCTTGGTACACTTAATAATGAGGCAGTTTTGAACAAAATTAGTTGTCTACTGAAAGAAACCCAAACTCGTCTCCAAAAATTTGTAATCAAATAGCTTAAAAAAATATCTTAAAAGATTGAAAACAAAATTAAACATAGAAAAATAAGGGAATGAACTCTTTCCTTGATGAGAGTGGGAATGCTCAAGCTGTTCAGTCTCTCAGTGGTGACCGTGCAAGTGGGAATAATTTGAGAACTGAAATGAAATGCAAGTTTGAATAGAGATGGTGTGTATGAATGTTTGATTCAACTGCAGTAGCACTTTGACCTGAAGGAAAAGGAGGCAAATCTTCAGTTATTTGTGGAAGCACTAGAATGGCATGGCTTGGGAAGTTTCAGATCCTCTGTGTGGGTCCAAGAATGGAACATTAATTGGGAGAGCATGAAAACGGCAGAAGAAATGAAAGTTCTAGATGCAAGAAAATAAAGAAGCTTCCCTGCAACTGTATTTCAGAAGGCCAGCTCATGAGTCATAAAGCTAAGACAGCAAAAGCAGGACGGTAATCCCAGAAATAAGTCAAATTTCCAGCAGCACCATGGCCAGACTCTCTTGGTAGCAAGGAAATGGACGGAAATGATGAGTAAATGGAGTCTAGGGTTTTCAGTAGACTTGCAGAGGCATTGATACTCTGTCTCAGGGCTAAAGTACAACAGAAAATAGAGCATCGAAAAGATATCGCATATTTGTCTGCAGTTGACCTAGGAGGGTTTGAGCTATTTTGGTGCTGCTTTTGTGGGGTTGGCTTGACAATGACGCTTTAACCGGTTGAAACTCTGGGGCACTATTTCAGAAATTAGAAGGCAAACCTTTAGGGGTGAAGCTTTATGGGAAGAGTTTTTTAATATCTTAATTGTGAGCATCTGTTAGATCTTAGTGAATCACTTAGTTGTTGATATTTGTTATTTTGTTGGGCTTTGATAGAGAAAAAGAAGTTAAGTTGCTAATAAATTTGAGAGGTTGAGAGAATTTGGACTTTTTTACATTGGAAGGTGTTGTCACTCAGTTCTGCAGTGTTCTATCTTCTAATTGGGGTTTGTTTTAGAGGCTAAGGTAGGATGCTGAAGGAGAAGAGTAGTACTGAGATGACGCAGTCGTGGCCTAATATTTCTGGTGTTTTGTCATGCTTAGCAGAGTATCCAAGGTTCGGGTGGATACCAGATAAGTCAAAAGTCAAGTTGAGACGTAGCATACCAGAAAAAAATACTAACCAATGAAAAATGGCTCCACTGGTTATGCATAGGGAGGGTTGCCTCTCACTAGGCTCTGAATACCATCTTACGGGAAAAGAAACCTGAGACTTGTGAAATGCCTACATAGCAGTGATAAACAATATGGACCAAAATTAATAAATGCACATTAAATTTATCCCATTTCCACAATTATGATGAAATTGTTAACTTTTACAGATCTGGATACAATTTAATAGTTTCTAACGTTAACCTTGTTTGCGTCCTCCTCACAGCTGCCACCTCAACAACTTGAAAGTGCACTCAACAGGCATTCTAATCTGAGAGGTCCCCTTGCTTCATATGCCAGTCAACCAACTATAAAATCAACACTTAGTAGGTATGTTTTTCTAGATGAGTATTTGAAAGGCTTAATTACATATTTTATTCCTCTGTCTCTGTGATGTTGGTCTCTGAATGCTTTTTTGCTCTAGTAATGGCCCGTAGCTTTTCTAATTAAATAAATTCTGCCATCCAATTTCTAGGGCCTTATCATTACCATGTGTTGTAATTTATTTTAATTCTACAAGTCATAGTGGATCCTATTAAGCGATTAATTCTTGGATGGCAAAATTAATCTTGCACCAGTTAACATTTTATGATTATTTAAAAATTCTAGCAATTGGAAAAGGATATACGAACGTTCTATATTTTCTAGTTTTCAGTTTTTCCTTCGCATTCTGGTATCGTATAGAGAAGCTGGGTCTAAATTTTGTTGCAGTCAACTAAATTTATGTAACCATGTGCAGATCAATTTTAGCAGTTCTTGGTCTTGCAAATGAGACTCATATGCAGCAACATTTGTCAACTTCGTTACACTCTTCTGACACAAGTTCTTCAGTTCATGGAGCAACTCTTACGTGATGGTAAAGTGACTGACAGGAAATTAGTAACTGGGCCAATTGATAATTGTTGTCGACAAGACTGATCGACTTCTGGATTTCTTGGCATCCAAAGATACAGAAAAACAAATTTATACGGTGACTTGGAGCCCCGAATGCAGCCTTTTTCAGAGTCTGTGACCATCCCTACGTTGGGGCATGCATCCAATCGTGTCGTAGTTTTCGTGAAATCCACCGCGCCTACTTCTAGAAAATGTATCATAGTTTTCTTTTTGTGGTTATTTTATTTTTTTCATTGTAATATTATTCATTCAATTTTGATTTTATATTCCTGCCTTTTCTGGGTTAAGAACTATGGACTATCCTCGTGTATGTGGTTGCATAGTAATCACCATAGTCCTCTCCAGACGGTATGATAATGCTCAAAATGAAATCATCTCTCTCTAACCCCTTTTTCTAATCTCCTTAGATTATTCCAGAAATTCAAACAATAAACATGGAGGGTTTGTATAAAACTAAATTTAAACCCGTTGAATATAATCAACACATTTAATAACGTTTCAACAGAGACCATAAACTATTGATGTGATGATTATATAAAGGGCGAAATTGTTGACACGTCGTCTTCATGTAATACGAGATTAATGGCCCATGTGCTGTTATGCTATTTGTGTACGTAAGTTTATATTTTTTTTAAAATCAATAAGTGGTATCTCAGATATGCAATCACGATTCAATTGTTATGAGATATTATACCCGTGTCACATAAACTGTTACACGTTATCAACTGATTTTTTATATTTTTTGGATATTCAAATTATAAGTAATACTTTTTACGTAAAAATTGGGAGTATTGTGGTAAATTTGTAAAAAATCAAGCCAGCTTCGGAAAAAAATTATTATTTTTAATATTTTAAAACAATTTCATACCTGAATGTTTTATTTTAGTTCTTGAATATTTCATTTTAGTTTTTCTTGACGTGAATGTAAAAAAGGAAAATAATTATCGTTATCATTTTGATTTATCTAACATGAATATCACCTGGTGCAGATCAAAGACATAGGCCAAATTGACCGTGAAACACATATTGATTAATCATTTTATGATTTATTCTTTCAGATAAAATAACTTGCTATGACTTCACTTTCAAAAACGAACAATAGTTCATTCAAATGTTTTATCTCATCCATTGGTTGCTCTCCAATAGTCAAATTTATCAAATGTGTTACTACAGCTACTTTTGTTTAGCATTGTGAATAAAATTTGATTAAAAATTAAAACAGCAGTTGGAAAATTTGTCACAAATGAGTTTTTGCTATTAAGAAAGGAGATTTTTAATTAAAGTGTTTTATGTAGCTTTTTTGTATTAAGGATGTCATCTTTTAGGTATGTTTGGTTGAACTGATTTGCGAAGATTTACTGTTCAAGAGGATGGATTTGAGAGGATGAAGTTGTTGACCTAATTTGAGAGGATGGATGAGAAGGGATTTGTATAATGACATCTTGGCTAATACGAAGAGATTTGAAGGGATAGAACTTGAAATTACAAAATAGTCCTCATAAATGAGGTGAAAATTACCATATAACATTTAATAGTATCATATATATGTTAATAAGAGTATTTAATTTTGAATAATTACTTTTAATTAAATGTTATCTATTAATATTATTTATTTTAAATTTAAGTACATCTTTAATTTGTTTTACTCAATTTAAGTAGACTGTTTATATAACTTTTATTATAACTTATTAATATTTTTATAAAAATAAAATAAGAATTCAAAAAATTCGTATTTAATCTCTTAAAAATATAGTAAAAAAATATTTAACTTTTTAAGTAAGAGAATTAATAAAAAAATTAAATTTAAAAAACATTGCAAACTATTTTTATTTAGACTAATAACTTTAAAAGTTTCAATTTAAGTAAAATGTAAAAATAATTTATACTTACAAAAACAACAATAAATTTCAATAAGAAAAAGTAGTTTAGATTGTAAGAATTTTTTTTAATTATAATTTAGACTAAATTGTATATTTTAATAGAATAATAAATTTGTGATTTTATTGCATTATTTAGGATTTATGTTTAATTTTAAATAGTTTAGAAGATATGTTTTAACTAATTTTAGTAATGTTTTTTTATGTTAAAATCAATTTAATCCAATTTATTTTAATTTTTTACCATCTTATTTCATAAGGGTTAATTAGTATTTTCAAAAATATGTCAATTAAAAAAATAAAAAATCTGTCAAATTATTTCCAAACTTTCATAATTCATCTCCTTAAATCCATTCAAATCTTACCATCCATCCCTTAATCCAAACAACCCTTTCATCTCCACACAATCCCTTCAAATCCATCTCCTCAAATCCACTCCCCTAACCAAACAAAGCTTTAATTATAGTTCTATAGCTTATAAATACTATCACAAATTTAGTTAATCTAATTTTAAATTTGAATCTTAATATTACCTTTTAAACAGACCAACATGAATTGAATTTTAAAATATTTATAATCTGGCCATTCTAATATAAAATTTTATTTTTAATATCTGAAATTAATACACCCATATCAAATTATTAGACGATGAAATGAATTATCTTTCTACGAACAACTTATGTATAGTTTCTTCCTCAATTTTAAAATTTTATTTGCTTTTTTTAGATGTTATCGTTCTTCATTAATATATATATATATATATATATATATATATATATATATATATATATATATATATATAATTTAATCGCTCTTTAATAATTTGAGTACACCTTTCATGCTGTCTTTATAGTTGTGAAAAATTTTCATAGTAATCCCTAATTGTAGAAAAAGTCAAATAAATATTTAAAATTGAAATATGTCATTCAAGTTACCGTAGATTGCAATTGAATTTCTAATTCCAGTAGTAATTTTTTTTTATCATTAGAAACTACAGTAGATGTGGTGGCCCTTGACATCCTAGCCATACATATATCATTTTATAAATGATTCCCAATGTAGTTCAATGACTAATTCGCGGGGTGATTAGTCACAAAGATTAACTTCATTGCAGAATTCAATTTTAGATATTTATTTTTCATTTTATAATTCCAAACACCATTATGGTAATATCCCACAATCAAGACCGAGATAAGAGTTTACTCTAATAGTTATTCGATATATAGTAAGCTTTTCTATACGATAAATTCTTCTTGTTTCTTCTTTCGTGTATACAATAGTGGCACTGAGGTTAAATTCCAGATCTCCATGCATGAATAATCAATATTCCCACCACTAAAGTGATCCTCGTGTTGTAATTGCATAGTTCTGAATTTTTAACATATCATTATTCTCTTGTCTACACAAAGTAAAGTTTGCTGTTTTTTAGTTTAGAATAATCTTTACCTAAAAATAAGAAAAAAAATTCATAAATTAAAAATAAACTTAATAGATTAATAGTATTTAAATTTCTACAGGAAAATATAAAAATTAGTTTTACGCAACATTTTAATTATTTTAAAATAATTATAACTTTAAATTTCATTAATTTTAAGTATTCATCACTTTAGAAACTAAAATACGTACTTGAAAATTTCATCTTTAATTTTATAAAGTGTGAATACTAGGTTACTAATAACTAATCTAGTCAACATCATTATGCATTTTTTTAAATTAAGAATATATAATTATCTTTTATACATAAAATTTAAAATGATAATATTATCTTTAAACAGTAAAATAAGTGGGGGATAAATGCTTGGTGGACTGAGCCTCAGGCGTAATATTGTAGACTGCTAGACTTGGAATGTTCATTAGAGATTAACAGGGCTTACGAGCATGATGGCTTCACACATTTGGATATGAAAGTTCCTGAAAGAAACCTGATAAAAATGCCGGCATATATTACGGTACACGGCAATTTATATAGAAGTTGATCGCAATTAAGTAGTGAGAAGATAGCATGAAATTGAAAGAATAAAAGAAGAGTGGTGTACATTTGAGACATTACCCTCTGCAGATTTTGATGTAAGGGACGCCATCAAATTGGCCCCCAGATGATATATCCACCTATACATAGCTGTGTGTAATATTGAAAAACCAACAATCGATTAAAACAGTCTTTTGTTCTTCTCCCAGAATCTATTTCTCTCAAACAAATAAGGTACATACTTTACAACAGCAAAAATTTTCCCTTGCAAATATTTTTGTGCAAGAGACTTCGGGAACAAAATCAATAGCCTGTTCCTGTTTGGCCCGGCGACACAATGCATTAGTGCCAATGGTGGCTAACTCATGCATCCATCTGATCTGTGATGAACCAATAAAATTTCTCAAGTTAACATCCTATTTTCTTCAATATCACTTTAAAATAAGAATTTATAAGTGAACAGCATCCTGCATTCGCTTTAAGAATTACAGATAAGATTCTATATGCACATTACAAATCAGATCATACCTATCACACACTCACAATAGAATTGGTGGAGGATTACTTGACAGGTATGACAGCATCTAGGTTTTTCTGAAGCACCCAACCTTTTGGGTAAACTATATTATGAGCATCCAAATGGAGATGCCAATTCATTATTTTTGAACAACCACGAGGTGAACCTTCCATTTGACTTTCATCTTCCACCAATTGTTCTATAAAGGTGGTCTCCTGTCGAAACACAAGTCACATGAGTTTAACGATTATAAGAATTGCTGATGAGATTAAATGGTTAAAAAAATATTAAATAGTAAGACCAACTGAATGTCAAGATTAAAAAGATAGAATAGAAGTCATACTTGAAAACCTTCCTTCACTGTGTCTAACTGTCTAATGGGATTTGAAGAAGGGCGCCGCCATCGTTTTGGATCCCACAAGATTGTGCTGTTGAATGCAAATCCAGACATATCAACATGAAATCTACGAAGTCTTTTACTTTTCTCATTTGTATGCCATCCGATCACTTCGCTTGCATTGCATACAGGACCCTCCAAAATGGCCTTGTTCTTGCTTGGCGCAAGCATGGCAACCGGCCAAGTGCCAAAGCGGCTATAAAATTAGTTCAACATTAGAACGTAGGAATACAAATTTACAAGAGAGGACACTATTTATTATTACATGTTGCACACGTATAAAACCAATAGATATGACTCAAAGAAAGCTTAGCGTTATGAACAATTCCAAATACTTGAATTCATTTAGGTAATAGGTAGCTTTTGACCTTTGGTGACTAAAATGTAGAATGGATAGGAACCCCCAACACTAGTGGGCAGAGCGCCAATGACATTTTGGGACTACCGGAAGACCTTACCTAAGGGATTACGACAAAAGCCCAAACCACAAGCAGTTTGACCTAGTTGCAACTACTCAACTAGTTCCTAGGCACCACCAAGGGATCTGTCTTAAAAGGAGGTTATTCAACAAGTAGGAAAAGTGGCTACAAATGAAGTTTAAATTAGTCTCTTTTTCTAATCTTAAAGTTACTTCGAAGTTGAAGTTAAAAATGGAATCTTCATAAATAAAAGATAAAGATGCGTAGGAATTCTTTAATTTTATATTTACATAAAAATTATTTTTAAACCATACGGATGACAATAGCACCAACTAAGCTCTTTTTTGGGACAGAAGCTCGTTTTTGTCGTTTTCACTCTTTCCCTTATAAATTCTTGAAGACAAAAAACAAAGACAATATAACATTACTGCTATTACGAATAAAAACATATCATCTAAGGGGAGAAAAGCTCCATGAGTATTCAAAGATGCACAAATGGAAAAAAATCCTCCAATACACAAGAAGAAAACGACCTTACAAATACTAGTTAAAATAATCAAATGTATAGCTCGTGCCTTCAAGAAACCAAAAACCAAAAACCCTTGTTTTCCACTCTACAGAAAAATTGTGACGTAGCAGATTTTAGTGCAAGAAAAACTCAAAAAGTATATTCAAGGTTTTGTTAAGTCTATAAAAAGACAAATGTACATTAAAAAATGTCCATTGCGGTCTAGCTTGAATAAACTTCTCACTTGTAAAAGAAAATAAGGAAGTAAAATAAATCAAACTTTTTTCACAAGTTAAAATCGACTTATGCACTTTAGCTATTTTAGATACTGTCTCATATAATTCAAAAGTTGAATCACTGGCCTTCCTAGTTCTTCCCTTATAAACTGCTTAGTAAGTAGATATGAATTGGGCCTATATATTTTTAAAAGTAAAAGAAAGTATGAATTAACGCTACAAAAAAGGACAGTTGCATCAACTTTATTGCCAAGAGAAGCCAAATATCCTAAAACTATATATACAAACATAGTATTGTAATTATCTAAATCAAACCTAAACAAAATAAGAGTAATTTCTCAAATGTGTTCCCCAAAACGCATTAGACCCCAAGAATGGAACCCCAAAGTCCCTTCCCTCGGTTAACCACCAAAGTCAATCATATCTGAATTAACTAAATTGATGTTTAGATTAAGCGAAACCTAAATGCCAAATGCTACCAAAAAGCAGGCGTGCCAAGCGCTTAGAGCCAGTGAAAAGTAACTCGAGGCAACTAACAAACAAGAGGTAAAAACTCAGCTTGATACTAGCAACAACTAACACTCAAGAAATGCAAGTTAACACGGATCAGATGCAAATTGCAAAATGCAAACCCATCTCCACGAGACCAACTAATTAGACGCCGAAGGAAATTAAAAAAAACAAGTCCAATCAACTAGGAGAAGAAAGTAAGCACCTGATGTCTCTCAAGGAGTCAAACAACTCAAGAGAATACACATTATCATCGTCCGCAAAGTAAACAATCCCATCGAGCCTATGACGCTCAATGTGTTCCAACGCTGTGTTCCTCTGATGAACCCCCCTGTCCTTCACATCCGTCAAATTCTTATTGCACACCAAATGCCTATACATAACACCCGTCTTCCTCAGTACCTCCGCCGTCTCCATCGATGCCGCCTTCATCTCCACCACAATCCACACCACTGGCGGCGGCACCAGCCGCAGCACCTGCCCCAACCGGTTCAGGAAATACGCCTGAAAGGCGCGGCCGTACGTCGGCGTCACCACAATCAGCGGCTTCCTCGGCACAAAATCGAACCTATCGCTCTGCCTCTCCCTCTCGGCGCTTAGGCTCACCGGATCGATCACGAAACCCTCATCGACGCGATTCCGCAGAACGCGATCTTCCCGGAGCAGCTGCTGCGCGTTGTTCGCCTGCGGCAGCGACGGCTTCCTCTCGAACGAGATTTCGTGCGAACGAATGTCCTCCGCCATGTGGCCGAACGGGAACATGCCTATCAAGAACCCTACGAAGAAGCACAGCACACACCTGAACACCGCCCGTCTCCATTGCCCTTTCCGACCGTGCCGGCGCGTGAACACGCCGCCGACTAGCCGCCGGAGCGCCGCCTCAAGCGCCGGCAGCGGCGACGAATACTTGGCGTTAGCGGAGGGGAGCTTATGCGTCGGAGAGGAAACCGGAAAAGAACCGTTTAGGTACTGGCGATCGGGATACGCCGGCGACAGAGTCCGCCGAAATGAGGCCATCAATTTAACGTCGACGCGGAAAAATTGAAAAAAAAAAAAAACAGAAAAATGAATTTATGGCGGTAACTGAAATTGAAAAAGCACTACACGAGGGAGGGAAAGGGAAGGATTAGAGGTTGAAAAGAATGGGAGAAAGATCCATAACCCTATGAGATTAGGAACTGAATTAGAGAAAGTGTTTGAAGAGACAATTTGGTGAAACCAGAAAGAGCGAGATGAGAGATCTACTGCTAAATCCTGAGATATGAGTTGCTTCCTGTGTAGAACAGGAGACAAAGAAACACTGCAAAATGTTGATCCGGGTCGGGTTCGGTTCGGGTACCAGTTAAAGACCGGGTTCGCCTCCGGGAAAAACGAAATTAGTCTTCGTAGGGACGTTACAATTTTTTATTTTTAAATTAAACACCCTTTGGTACTTATTAAAAACCATAATTTTTACCTTTTATTAAATAATTTACCTTTAATAATTTTTAATCAAATGTGTCAAAAAAATTATTGTCAACATTCTTCGTAATGATATAATTCTTCCTACGCTACCATTCAATTACAAACTACTGATATAAAAAGTTTAGTTTTGAAAATCATTGATAATACATTTTTAATAAATTTCATTTAATGCATTATTTACTTAGTTATTAAATTAAGTCAAAATATTAAATGAAAGGTGTAATTGACTAAATTGTAATTTTTTAATGAATTTTAAGGAATATAAAAGAATGTGGTTAAAATTGAACTTTTAGTATCTAATTAAAGATGCATATTAAGATTAGAGTTTGGTTGGTGAATATAAGGTAGAGAGAGGGGAGAGAATTAATTTGTTTGGTTTAGAGAGAAAAGAAGGAAGTTAAAAAAATGGTGAAACCTATTTTACTATTTTTTTTATCTATTCTATTTATTTATCTTTGTACTTCTTTTTTATTTACTTATTATTTTAAAATATTTCTACTTTATTAAATAATTAAACATTCGATTTTATATTTACCTATTTTTCAATTTATTTTCTTTATTTATTTCCATGGTCAATATTTTCTTTTCTCAAAATCATACACACCATTAAAATATATATTTCTTATACTTTAAATGAAAATTTTAACTTTTTCTACATTAATATTTTTTTATTCATTGAACAAAATATTTATTTTTGAATAATATGATTAAATGTATAATATTATTTTTATTATAAAGAGACACAAAAATAATTACGAATTATATATATATATATATATATATATATATATATTAGTTAAATGTTTCTTAACAAATATGTTAGAACCTTAAAAAATGATTGATTCGGAACAGTTAAAATTATTTGCATTAACTGAAAAAAAAAACAGTTAAAAAGTACGTGAAGAAGTCTTGTGTATATTTAACAAACTTTCTATTATAATAGTAAAAGCCACACATAATTTATTTTAAAAAACTGTAAATGTATTATTCAATTTAGTGATTAGAAATTGGAAAATTAAAATATAAAAGAAAATATTGATTCAAGGTCAAATCTTTAACAACTGGAGAATGACTTAAAATTAAAATCTCGTGTACTTCATGCCTAAAAATGTTATAAAAACCACGTGCTAAATTGAGTTAATGATAGATTTTCTTTGACTCAATATTTCAGTTAATACGACATAAATTATTCGTCAAATACGAATCAAGCTATATCATTGAGCTGATTTTTAAAAATATCCCATAAAGAATTTATTTTTTTTCCAAAATCAACAACTTTGTCACTTATGCTTTAGTACATAAAAAAAAAAGTGTAATTTTTCCGTTAAACTTTCACTTAAGGCTTATTTAAACATGCTATTAGCCATTCAAATTCAAAAGTAGTCAACTTACTTTAAGTTTGTACATCTTTTTTAAACAAAAGAGTCAAACAATTTAATGTAATTTTTATTTATTTTTTACTTTTCAAAAAGGTTTATTAAAGTTTAATGATTACATGTGGGTAATTAGAATAAATTTACATTTTTAGTAATAAATTATCATTGATATCATTTTAAGATAATTATTATAAAATTAACAGATTATGGTACATAATGATTTGTATAATGGAATGCGAGTTTAAAACTAATTTAGACTAGTTTACAATGAGAATAATTTGCTTAAAAAATATTTTCTGTTTTTATATTTAAAAAATAAAAAATAATAGATAATTTATAATATATTGCTAATTAAAGATATCAGTATAATTTTGAGAACGTGTAAAATAAATAATAATTTACAGTAATAATTATAAATGTATATACATTTAAATAAAAAGAAAAAGTAACCTTTATATTTAGTGGGAGATAGTTATGGAAATGACGATTAAAAAATAAAAAGAAGTGATTAATGTATGAGCGTTGAGTGAGAATAAACAAGGATTTTTTATTTTATTTTTTTGCTTTCGACCTTTTCTATTTTATAAACAAAAATGAGTCAGCTTCCCAAATTTTTTTTTCTTTTGAATTACTTTGAATTACTTCTTCAATGATACAAACTGTTTCTTGCATTTAATAAATTTTTAAAATATTAAAAATATTTTTATTGTAAAATTTATTTATTATATAATTTTTTTTCTCTCTCACACTTAAGTTTAATCAAGATAAAAAGATGTTAACAAATTAAAATAAATAACAAATTAAAGTTGTAAATATTTTAACAATAAAATATTTAATAATTAATATTATGTAATAAATAATTGTTCATATTTATGTTATACAGTACATATGATAAAGATATTTTTAAATGTGTAAAAAAAAATTATTTAATATATAAATCTTAAAGTAAAAATAATAATAACATTATTGGTATATTATAAAATAATTTAGTACATGAAATAATTTGTAAGCAGTTACTTCCTGGATGATACAAGTTGTTTGCTGCCCAATTTGTAGTTGCCCAATTTGTAGTATAAGAAGCAACTAACATTCAAGTTACATACCAATTTTTTTAATCTTTATTTAACATAATAGTCTACAGTTCGGTTGCGAAGTAAAAATTTCAATGGCTTTTTTTATTAGAAAATGTTAATTTCTAAAAAATATACAAAATTCTTAATTTCTGAAGACATTTTAATGAAATATTTTTAAATTAATTTAAATAATTAATATGTGAAAAGTTAATAAATTATTAAGTTATTAACTAATAAAAATAATATATTTATATTTATACCTAATTCCAAATGTACTAAGTATTTATAACCGAGAAGTATTTATAATCGAATTGTAATGTAACAAATTTTAATATTCATTAACTAATTTAATTCTCCACGGTGCAAAGGTAGGTAAAATATATATTAATAGTACAAGGGTACAAATTTAATTTTCGCATTTAAATATATTTATATTTTTAAATTTTTTTCTTACTCTTATGAAATTAAACATCGAAGAATGTTCTTTACACCATGAGATAATTCTTAACAATTTAGTGACCATTTTCAAGAACTTTAACTTTTCGAAAATGTCATTCTTTCATTCTTGGATAATTCATGCTCTATGTCGGTAACAATAATAATTGATGAATTAATTAATAAAATAAAAAAAATGTGAAATAATATAGAAATATGCAATAATTTAAAGAGCAAGTTAAAATAATAGAAATTTGTCTTATCGATGATGTCAATAGGTAATTAATATATTTGAGTTGTTGTTTTTTTTTTTTTCTAATATAAGTTTAAGTATGGATAACTGTTAAAAATAATCTTATATATTTGTAAAGAGTGGTCGGAAAACTTGTCCAGTTAGACAATTGGTTTGTCAAACCATGGGAAATATATAAAATATTCTTTTAGACAGTAGTAATAAATACATGTATTTTTTACTATAAAATATTTTTTTATGACTTTCTGACTATTCAACATAGGGAGTTACGCAGTTTATGTTACGGTATATTATTATATTATTTAACGAATATAATTAACTATTTTTAAATAAGTTTTAATGTGCATGATTTTTAATAAAACTTAATTTAATTTTCACAATTAATAAAGTCTTTATCTTTTCCGTTTTGTAATTATTTTTTCTAGATTTTGGATTTAAACTAATGCTAAATTGACTCAAATATGAGTGAAAATGTACATATAATATTTAAATCATAAAAATATGTAATGTTAAGTTGATTGAAATTTATGGATATTTAAGTTTAATAAACATTACTGTTTATGTTGTTCGGATAAATTGTATTATTAAACTACTTTATTTATTTTATAGAAAGTCATTAATAACAAGTGACTGGTGGAAGGAGGAATATGATTGAAACAAGGAGAATAATTAAGTAGTAGTTATCATTTATTAGAAAATGACTTGTCTTATGTCCTTAATAAATCTATTAGTTATGATTAGAGTATTCAAACTTTTCCATCAGAACCTTTCAATCCATTTCAAAATTACAAGCACTGTCATACTCATATGCATATTAGTTATCCAAATCACTGCTCCTAACACAACGTTTCTCCTTCATCTACCTTAATAAGGATTCAACCAAAACCATATGCAATAATAATCCCTCCCTTTCATCTTTAATTCACATACCCCATTTGGTCCATTTCTTCTATCTACAAATGGGGTCCATTCTTGGGGTCTAATGTGTTTTGGGGAACACATTTGAGAAATTACTCTTGTTTTGTTAGGTTTGATTTAAATAATTACACCGACTATGGTTGCATATTTAGTTTTAGGATCTTTGGCTTCTCTTGGCAATAAAGTTGATACAAATGTCTTTTTTTGTGTGTGTTGATTCATACTTTCTTACTTTTAAAAATATATATAGCCCATTTCATACTTCGCAATATGCAATTTATGAGGGAAGAACTAGGAAAGTAAGTGATTCAACCTCTGAATTAGATGAGACAATATCTAAAATAGTTAGAGTGCATAAGTTGATTTTAACTTGTGAAAAATGTTGATTTATTTTACTTATTTCCTTTTACATGTGAGAAGTTTATTCAAGGTAGACGACAGTGGACATTTTTAATGTACACTTGTCCTTTCATAGATTTAACAAAACCTTTAATTCATATATTTTTGGTGTAATCATTCATAATTATTATTTTTTAAGAAGATAATTAAGACACTAATTAATTGTTATGATTTAAGTTTATGTTAATAGTTTTGTCAACTATCATTATTATCTTTTGCCAATACTGAGTTCTTCAGGGGATGATTATCAAATATAAGTTCAAATTTTACCAAATAGATAAGTTTATATAATTACAAACATAAGTAAGGAAATAACAATTAAACAAATAAAAAAATAATATTAAGATTATATTTTTAATTTTCTAATGACATTACCTCCCATATAACCATTATCTTTGTTAATATAATTATAAAAAAAACGTACTCGCATATATTTATGTATAAATATACACATATATCATATGAAGTAATAGAGTCTTACAATATTAGAATTTATTCTCCATATATATATATATATATAACTCAAAATATTTTAAATTAATTTATTACGGTGTTTTTTTTATGACAATAATATCATGCTATTTTGATATAAAAGTAAAAAAGTTATAGATTGTCACACATAAGCGATACAGAAGTATCATAGAAGTTTATATATAGCTATTTTGTTATAGTTGGTGAAATGTAAATATATTTTGTATGACACGTATATTATATTAATATAAATGAAGATGTTATAATAATGAAAAAGATTTGTTTTAATTTCTTTCTCTTTCAAATGTCACTCAAATATTAAAAATGTGATTTGAAGATGATGTCTTATTATATTTATAACGTTTAATCGTTTAATATTTTAAAAAATATATAATTTTTATGACATTTTTTTTTATTAAACTATCTTTTTACTTTGAATGTTGAAACTTTTGAAACTTCTGAGTGATATTTAATTAATGAAGATGAGATAAATAAAAAAGTAAAAACTCTAACTTTGTAAAATATAAAAATTTCTAATAATATGTGAAACATTACAAGAAACTATTAGTTTTTGTTTTGAAACAATGTATTTGAATGATCACATGTGTTACTTTTATACTAAATAATGTGACTTGTTAACTTTCAGTCAAAGCTCTTATTTAATCTTTAATACTGAATCTTATTTAGACTTGTTGGATATTTTTTATGTACTTAGTATCTCTATAAATTTAATATTTAATTTCTTTGTCTTAATTTGATATTGCTGGATACTATTTTAAGTTTGGAAATTGTTATTTCAGTTTATATAAGAATACTTGTATGATTGACTCTGATACCACATGTAAATTAAAACATAAATAAGAATAATCAACCATAAATATTCTATAGAATCATTAGAATTTATGATTCTCACACAATAAACTAAATACACCTCAAGTCAAAAATATAAAAAAAATTATAAAATAAATAACTTGTGAGTAAATACATAAATTCATTCAATTTTGTGAGTTATTTTTAGTAATCACACTTTACATCATTATTTTTCTTAGATCTAGTGTTACCGAATTATCTTCTATGTAGTTCTTGAAATCGATAAGTTTGTTCCTCTCTCCATGTTTTTCTTTTTATGTTCGTAGTCTTTCTTGCCTGTCATTTTATTCTTCTTCTTCAGAAACTTCAGAAATTGCAGGACAATAAATACAGGGCGCAAATAAATACAAAAGGACTTATATATATAGTACTACAACATTCATCATTCATTTTTCAATGTTGATATTTTTAGATTTGTTTCTTTACTTTGGAAATTTTTACCTTGTTGTACCCAATTGCTTTCTGCTAATGGAAAAAATTTCTTTCAATGGTCCATGGTTGTCTTCACTTAAAATTGTTTTTGATTTTTGCTTAATTTTTCTTTTACATAAGCTCATCAAATAGCTTAATTGTTAATATATTTTACTAGTCTCACGGGTAAAATAAATTAAATTTAGCGTCTTTTTTTATTTTTTTTAAAAATATTTTTTATAGCACTGCTAAATTTATTTTTGAGAATCACAAAGCATGTAAAAACATGTTTTTTATTTTACAATGGCATGGCTTTTTTTTACCCTAGTACGGATGAATAATATGTATTTCTCGAAAACAGCACTAATACAAAAATTCGATTTAGGCTCTTAATTTTTTTTTTAATTCCTACTGTAAAAAAAATTATTTTTGATATCCTTTGTTCTCAAAGTAGATTTCTTAACTTATTGATAACGAGTCATTTCTTTGTTACCAAAAATAAATTCTTTATCTGATTTAATTTGATTTTAATTCTTAATCAACTCTGTTGTATATAGGAACAATTTATATTTAAAAAATAATAATAGAAACTCATTTGTTCTCATAACACTGTCAAATTACTTAACTTTAATAACCAATATAAGCAATTTCAAGAAAGAGGATACAAAGATACAAAACTATACGATTTAACAATGGTAGTGTTAAACAACTATTTTCAATTTTTATTAATTACAAACTTCAGTTTTTAAATAAAAATATAAATATTTTTAATATATCAAATGTATTAATATATCTAATACATGTTTATTAAGTATACAAGTGAGTTATTGATTTAACAAGCACATTAATTAAATAAATATTTTCAATACAGCCATAATTATCATATATAGTTGCTATATCATTCAAAATAAATAAAAATATCATATTCCAACATGAATTTTGAATTAATTTTTAACGAGCCCACAATCTTTTAGTTTTCTTTCAGAATTAAAATATTTAAAATAAGCTGACTGGATAATAAAATATATTTATTCTGAAACAAAGTTAAATATATCTTATTTTGAAATCATAAATGATTCTACAAATAAAAAAATTTAAACAAAAGATACATCATTAGGTTTGTTTACAGATTGAGTTTGGTATAATTTTATGACTAAATTCACCACTCCACTAAAATATATTCTACATTTTTATATTAAATTTAATCCAACTTAATTCATCATAAGTGGATGAGATTAAGTCAAATCAATTGAATCATTATTTAAAAAAATATTAAAAATTATAATTTTCAAGTGTCAACTTAATTGAAAAGTAATATAATTTTTATACAAATTAATTGGATATTTCAAGTAAGTTAGCTGGTCAAATCATAATAAGTTTGTTTAAATTAATTTAAGATATAAAGAATAAGTAATATATTTCATCTATTACAAAGATATAAAAACGAGTTGGATTGAATTATTCAAAAACTCATCATCCAATCCATATAAAAGATGGTTAATTTAGATTGAGTCGGATTTGATCCTATTGTAAATAAAACTGTCAATTTAATCAGAATTGGATTAATTGAATATCGACTAACCCGAACCACAGAATATTCAATCAATTATATTCTACATAGAAAAGGTATTTCCTACAAATAAAAATATATATACTTTTATAAAAAACAAAATAACTATTTAAAAATATCAAACAAAATTTTAGAGTTAGGGTGGTAATCTGAATTCAAAACATATTTTACATATAAATAAAGGTGTGAATTGGGGTTTAGGATTCCCTAATTCACTAAATCAACGGTAAAGGAATATATTTATGTATTTAGACTGTGTTGGGGTTAAATAAGGATAATAATATTTAAAAAGGTTCTTTCGTGTTAAATTTTAACCATTTAACCTTGAGTATAGACATAAAATCAGGTTAGTTGCATTGCATGTGAGGGGAAATACCTTAAAGTTGAAAACGTGGGAAATTCCGAGTTTGATTATTTTTTATGTATTAATTTATTTTTTGTGGACCAGACATGCATTTTGATCTTTAAGTGTCGGTTCATTATCTTCAGACGAAAAAATAGAAGAAAAAGAAAAGACTAAAGTGCTTTTATAATAAATAAATAAAAAACGATAAAGATATAGACTCATATGAGCTTCATCTAACTTGCACTTGAACACACACACTTCTCTTCTCTGCACTAACTCTGTCAAAAATCTCTCACATTGCTTTTATTTTATTTTATTTTATTTTTTTGTCATTTTAATGTTCTTCGTTTGTTATTTATAAGAATTTTGATCAATTATATTACTTGCCATGTTTACGAGATTATGCATTTTTTTTATGATGATCCTGTTTTAGTTTTGTGTTTATCTTATAGGATTCATTCCTCACCTTCTCTCATGTGTTTATAATTTTCAAATATTTAATTAAAATATATTTGTTCATTTTATTTAGATCGACTTAAATCTTAAGATTTTAGGATCATACTACAGACTATTCCTACTAAAAACATGTTGTCTTCCCGTTTCAAATCATTCATGACAATAAGACTTAGACGAAAGTTAGAAATATTTGACTACATGAATTTGTTTAACCTAAAAACTACTTTAAAGATTTACTTTATGATAATATAAACTAAAATTGGAAGAAAAAAAAGTATTAATATATACCGGAAAGTAGTTCCAGAAAAATAAAAACTTAAAAATAATATATTCATGAAAAGTACCGTTCTTTGTAACATATATACCGGAAATATATTCTCTGGTTATTGTTTTCACTTTCTTAAACAAGATTTCGCTGGAGTAATTGAATTTCTCTCTCTGTTTACTGTCATCCGTATTCAAAATTTTCTAAAATGAATTCATGTATGAAAATACATGTGGGCTATTGAGCCCAACTTCACTCCTTTGCCTTTGCATATGGTTTAAATTTATAAAACAACCTTATTTTGGATTAGGTAATAATCTGAAAAGGTTTTGGATTATCCAATTTGAAACTTACTTTAAAATTTTGATTTTGGATTTGAAAAGAAGTTCCAAAATGTCCATTTTAAAATATATTTCCAGATTTAAAAATATATTTTAAAATGTATAATATATAATATATTATGAAATGCATATTTTAAGATGTATTTTCACATTCAGAATTACATTTCAAAATATATTTTTTTAAAATATATTCTAAAATGTACAATCCATAATACATACTTTTAAAAATATTTTGAAAATTATTTTTTAAGAGATGTAACATCAATATATGGGAGTAGGAAGGTAGACTGTTTTTTCCTACACCTCCAAACTTTCTCAAGGGACCTCAAAATTTTAAAAAATCCTCAAAGTGCCCTGTTTGCAAAGATAGTTATTAGAGCAATATAATAATGAGAGATGTAACAATAAGAGATGGAGGTGCGTGAAGAAGGTGAAGATGATTATGGCAACAGTATGTTGTGACAGTAGTAGTAGTTTTGAACAGTGACTTGGTGTCATTAGCAATGACAATAGCGGCGGAGCAGTGATGGTGATGACGGGACTTAGGATCATTTGAGGTAAGTTGGTGGAGTGGATTATAATTTTCAAAATCTCTAAAATATGTTTTTTGATTTTTTTTTATTTAAATTCATGTTTTTGGAACAGGCTATTTCGGAAATCATTTTATATTTTTAGAATAGTCCATTCCAAAAATCATTTTTAAAAAATAATTTACCTCTTAAACACGTTATTTTGAAACTTATTTTTCAAAAAAAACTTTCGAAATGATATGTTTCAGAAGTGTTTCAAAAGTTAATTCTAAATTCAGAATTCATTTCCGAAACAACTAATTCCGAAATTTTTTTTTCGTGAAAATATAATTTTGAAATAGACGGTTTTAAAAGTTAAATCTCGCAGATTTAGTTTTCGGAATAGTTTATTTCGAAATTATATTTATATAAAAGAAAAACCACTTTCATTCTTAGAATAACACAAAATCATTCTCAAAACCTTTAATAAATCATCCTCATCTCACATGACAAGGCGGTGGATGACAATGGATTCCAAAATCCAAATCACCTACAACGAAATAGAGGTGTGAAATTGTTGAAGGTGAGCGGCACAGTGAATGGGGTAGAAGAGAATAAAGGTAAAGGAGTATATGAGGGGTAAAATAGTCTGCACATTGGAGATTGTCCAAAAATTTGAAGGTGCCCTAAGAAAGACTAGGAGGTGCAGGAAGTAAGGCCTGCAAAGGAAAGGCATGTGAACATAAAATGGGGTGGGCTACAAACCTTTTTAAATAAAATTTTAACGTGCTATTTTGCCAGCATGTTCCACGTACGAAAGTGAGAGGCTTAATCCGAATATAAGGTGAGAAATCATTTTCCTTTGTCTTTTAACAGTTTATGTATACGAAATTAATCAAGATGGAATCGATCCTTTGATATTATTCTTATGATTATGCATTAGTTGGCATGTTATCTACGAATAGACATACACTTATATGCTCTCAGAATTTAACAAGAATGCACTGGAAGCATATCTTTTGATTCTTGTTACATCATATCAAATCTTCAAGTCTTTTTCAAATATATAAAAGGCCTACAAGGTAGCACGGTTAAGAAGCTTCAACGTTGTAAATTTTCTTTTTTCTTTTGTTAGGTAAACTTCAATAGTGTCCATTTAGCTGGGGCTTTTTCTTCATGCACCCCGACAATTTCTTGGCGCACCCCAAAATTTTTCCAAATAACCATTTTACCCTTCTTTAAGGAAATTTCCAGATTACCTGTCCTGGAAGTTTTTCAGAATACGTTTTTTGGAATTTCTGAAACGGTACTTTCATAATAAAATTTTCAGAAAGCTTGAAATACATTTTGACACAAGATTTTTAGAATAATTTTTTTAAAACGAATGTAATACACTTTTCGAAATAAGTTTTTCAGAATAAACATTTCAAAACGAGTTTTTTAAGCAATGTTCTTTGTCTTCTTTTTCTTCTGGAATGTTCTCCCTTTCTTCTTCTGTAGTGACGATGGTGCAGCAGTGACGGCAGCAGAAGCTGCAGCAGTTGTGTAGTGCAGTAAAAGAGAGTAGTTTAGTCTTCTATGTTAATAGTGGGGGGTGCATTTACTGATAATGGAGGTGCAGGAAGAAAAAACTTTAGTAGGAGTGTTTAGGCCCAACAACGAAGCCCACTATCCAAGATGGCTGGCTGAGGAATAAAATTCTTAATTAAGATTACGTGGACATATAATTGGACTTAATCATTTTATGAAATTATCTCATTAACTAATATCATATGTGAGATCTGACTATTAAACGTGTTATCTTATATTGTTAGGAGCCACCAAGATAATGTCTTGAAAAATGACTGGAGGTTTACGAAAGGCAATAAAAGTTTGTTTATTTTATTCATTATTTTTTTGCATTTAATTAATGATATCTTAGTCTTGGATGTTGTCTTAGCTTCTAAGATAGGAGTTGAAGAAGTTGATACGCAGAGGGAGTAGGTGATGAGAATGTTAATGTGTGCTTCCGTATTACTCAATGCCAACATTAGAACAATGCAATACGCATAAATAAACCACAGAGGACTTAGTCCAAATTCAAGTCAAAACGCTTTACTTGAAAGCCAAAAAGATGGACACAATCTTTTACTTTTCTCTCTTTTTCTTAGCTCTCAATTATCTTATTGCAACCCCAATGCCAATGGAGCCATGGCAACCATATACTAAACTTCCGTATCCCACATTTATAGGTCAACACAGTTCTTAAAGAATACAAGTACATATTCTTTTCTAGGGCAACTTAGGCCTTTCAATTGATCACTCTCAACAACGTCACTTTTCTCTTTGCGTTTTTAAAAAACCTATAAACATTGCGTTTCACTATCAAATCCCAGCTCCTCATCATTAATTCATATATATGTGTATCTCAAAATTGAAATGAATAATAATATAATTGCACTTTGCAAACGCCACTAACAAAGGAAAAAGAAGGAGCTATGCCAAGTGTGGTAGTATATGATGATTACTTTGCATGTCTTTTGGTTGTGCATTGTTGTTGAATGAATTAGATTTAGTATCTATGCATAACATTGATTGGTGTTTATAGCTTCTTGGATTTTGCTTTTGCTGAAAGCGCTTTTGGTTCTGGCGCACTAATTCTTAATCAGTTATTAATTCAAAGAATTAATTATGGTGATGTTTTAATAGTGGGCCATCGACCCCAGCAAGACATGTGGTCAAAGACAACAAATGAAAATTGGTCAAATGCTACCAAAAACTGATAAAATCTCAAACAATCACTACTACATTGGGTTGGCGGTGGCAATTAATTGCCAATTTGACATATTCATATTCCTGTTGCTTTACTTTCACTTCAACTAAAATAAAACTATATGGTCAAACTTATCATGAATTAGCAAAAAAAAGAAAGAAAGAAAAGCAAAAACTATGCCGATCAAAGTGATATCTCATTCACGATCAAAACTTTATTTTAAATGAAACTTAAATTAAGTTCATATTTTATTACTAATAATTTCTTCAATTGAATGATGTTACATTGATATTCATTTAAAATCGTGAACACGGATGCAATAAAAAGTGCTTATTTAAGTAATTTACATGTCATCTATTAAACAAAACTAAATGTGATGATAAAAATATAAAGAACTTAATCTAATTTTTGTTATTTTATTACTCTTTTATTCTTTTTTCCAGACTATCTCTTTATTTTCTGAGGCAGACTTATTGAAGGGACATACATCCCTTTCTCATTAAACAAACACACTTTAATTATTTTTACAGTACTTTGCTATATCCACGTGTTTTTTTGCATCAAGTCTGCATCTTCATCCATACCTAATAAATAAGCCAACACAGTACTAAGACAAACACTAATTCTCCATAATTTGGTATTTGTTTTAAGATTTCCAAATTTCGCATTTGATAAATGTGTCGTCTCTCTCTTCTCCTAAGTTGTGTTGTGGTTCTATTCCTGTCATTATTGGTTCACATGAAGCCTTTGAATTTTGATTCTGTACATTAAAAGGCTTTAAATAGGATACTGCTATACTAGTTAACACCAAAATGAAAAAAGAAACACAGTAAAACTACAAAGGTTGAGCTGAGAAACTTCGTTAAAAATTATGTCAATTCTTTTATGGGGGTTAATTCATCCGTAAAATGAATGCATATATATTTCACATAAAAAAAAAAAATCTAGAATTAATAGTTCTCTCTCTCATTTCACGAAAAAAGAAGAAAACCTATGTCCATGGCCTAAAGCAATAAAGCCTAAAGTCCAGTTTTGCCAGCATGACATTTTTGTTTCTGCATATTGTACCAGTGCATGCATTCACCCTCAAACTTACTTTCTCTTATCCTATTCTTATAGCTTTCCTATACGAAACTTTGTTTCATTTAATGGATATGGCAGAAGCCATGAAAATGGTCCAACTGTACTGTACTTCACCCATGCCATGCCATGCATATAAAGTAATGCACACACAAAAAAAAATGAAGCAACTTATTTCACACCTTTTTTCTCTAAAATATATCATTCTTAGCTTCCATGTCTGAGTTTTATCTTTCTTCAAATTTAAGTTTTAATACAGTTTGCCGTTTTCTGATGCAAAATGAGCCACAATGGATTCGCAAATACTACTGATATTATTAAATAATCTAATATCTATGCCAATAAAATTCTTTTTTTATTGGTATAAAGAATTTGTGGGGCTAGTAACTGAGGAAGAATGTGAATGAGAAAATTATGGGGATTTAGCATGCAGAGAATGGGCCAGGATGAGTTAACAGATGTAGTGATGTGTGGTATGGTACTGCCGAAAACCACAGAATTGGCATCTTTGACGCCTTAAATGGTACTTTAACTTAATCTATTCCATTCTATTGACTATTAGTATTGCAGCGTGCTCTGTTCTTCTTTTCGTCCTTTACTCCAATTATTCATTCTTCCTCTCAATCTTCTTCATATTAATCTCCTTAATTTTATATATACTAGTCCTTTTCACCTCACTTTTTAACTCAGCATTGTTGCATGAGCTACCAAATACACTTGCTTTTATATATTCTCTATATAATTAAAAAAAAAAAGCTAAAAAACACATTCTGAATGTGACAAAATATATGGAGTGAATTCTTATTTGATTAGGTTTTAGTTTAAGTTGAAGGTGTTATAGAAGAATGATTGGTGGTAGTGAAGTTGTTGCAGGTAGACAAGACAGGTCACTCCCAGCTAGGAAATAGGAAATGAAATGGCAATGTGATGGGTGGAAAAATGGAAGAGAAGAAGGGTTGGATGCATGAATATAGAAGTTCAAAAGGGAACAGTGGTGTGAGCCGTGCGATTCGTCCTCCAAAATCATTGGCCGTAAACCGTGACTTTGGCTTCGTAGGGTTTTGCTGCATTTAGCGTAAATGTAGGACTCCCGTATAGGTAGGGCATGTCACTCCCTCCTCAAAATAATTCTTTCACACCTTTTAAAAGAAACACACCCTACTTAATAATATAATAATATATTACAATTTTAAGTTAAAAAGGTAAATTATATTATTATTTTTATTTTAAATAGATTAGAAATAAAATTAATTTATATATAACAAATTCTCAATTATAAATCATATTTACATGTTATTTCGTAATTCATGTTTTTTTTAAGAAAATATTTTTTAGATGAAAAACGTTTGTGACAATTTTTACGTGGGTCAAATCAATGTTTTAAATTTGACTTCACGAGTTGTCACTTTATTCAAAACTATTTGTGTTGGCCGTTTGGCTGATGCAAAAATTTTAATGTTATTTCTATAATTTTTTGTAATGGTTAATTAGAGTAAAATAAGGTTAGATAATAGATTTGAATAACTTTTGATATAATAATTTCTATTTAAAAATTGTTACTAGATTAATCATATGATTTTGAATAAACATTAACAAATTCTAATATATTAGTTAAGTGGAGTTAATATATTAATTAAGTGGAGTGAAATATTTTTATTAGATTAATCATATCATTTGTAATCATTTTCAAGAGAGATAACTTGAAACTTTTCACATCTAGAAAGAATAAAGGGAGATTGAAACTTTTCACATCTAGAAATACGATTAAATTAAAATATATAAATAAAGATGCAATTATAATTTATAGTGTCAAATTATATTTTATATTTGTTAAAAAATTTTACCTAAAACATTATTTATCTACCAAACCTACTAATATAAGTTAGAAATGTTAACTGTGTTTTTATTTCGAATTTATTTATAAATTAGTTATAAGTTTTGAAAAAAGTTTAATTTTAAGTTACATCTCTTAAAAGTGTTTTGAAAGAAATTGCCCATTCATATTCTTATATGTTATCATAGAGTTGTAAGATTAAGTTTAGAAGGTTGTTGTAAGTTGGAGAGGGAGAGATAAAAAAGATATTAGGAAGGTAAGTGTCTAAGGCCATTGAAGAATAATAAGAAAAGAGTTTGAAGAATTTGCTTATCCAATTTGAGAAAAGTTAAGGCTTCTTATGGTAAAATGCAAAAAATCATAGATGGAAAGTGGAGAAAATGGTCATAGACCATTCATTCATTCATTCATTGTTCCCTATGAATAAAGGGTGGTGTGATAAGACATTTGAGGGAATGCTGAATATATTCTTATTGCCAGATTAAGCCACTCTTTGGTTGAATCTTAGCTAATGCATTGCAAAATCCTCATAAACACACATTCTCTCATTTTTTAAGAATCCCTCTTTATTCTCTTCCTACTTTTTGGTACCTTTCATTGTTTAATTATTTACGTTTATTCAACCAACATAGTCCCATTAATTAATCACACATAGGCATCTTTATGTCTATTTTAAATATTAGAAAAGTTATGCAATTGCTGAATTATTCTCATTCAAAGTTAACGTAGCATGCAAGACATATGTGTGCATTTTCTTACCTTTCACACTTCATATATCCTTCATAGTGTTCCAATTGAATAACATCATTATATAAAATACCTTTTAGTTTGAAATTTGCCATTAAATTACAACAAACACACATACATTAATTCATGTTGCTTTTTTATTGATCACTTGATTTATTATGTACCAATTTTTGCTCTTTTTTAATAACTCATCTTGTAAAATAACGTACAAATTAAAAATACATTTAAACTTTGTTTATAATTGTTTGCAAAAAATTGTGAGGCTCATGTTACACATTCAAAAGAAAAAGAAAAAAAAAAATCTTATAGTTTTGTTTGTATATTGAATTGTCTTAATTTTGTTTTCACCAAATTAAGTTTTTAAAGCGTGAAAAGAAAAAGCAGCATGGTAATCATTCTATAGGAAGGGTGGTATGAAATATTTATATTTCTAAGAATATGGAAGAGTGTGTACTTTTAGTTGTGCAAAGATATCTTTGCATTTTGATTCGTAGCATCTTCACCTTTATACTCTTTGTTTATTTCTAATACTAAATATTTTTAAAATTGGGATTCATCAATCTGCTAGCTTTAGTTGTAATGGTTCAACCGTAATTAAGTTGTCGTGTTAATAGTAGAAGTTTGTTTTAAAGAATGGAAGCAATTTAATTTTCGAAAAAGATAATTTCTCACAATTATAATTCTGATCAACACGTAAATTTTTAGTTATGGAAATTTGAGTAAAAACTCTGGATAGTGGCTTCTTTTTATTTGAACAACACATAGTGTGATTTTAACTCGAAAGTATACATAATTTAAACATTTAATGGTGTTTCAACAACAAAATTCGATTATTGTACAATTATATAAAGATGGGTTGTGATCAATTTGAATGTTATTACCAGTTTTTGAATTTCAATAAACATGCATACTTGCATATAAGAACCATATTATACCAATTTTGAAATATTGAAATAAAATAAGAGAATTAAGTTTTGAGAAAAAAAAAAAAAGAAGAAGAAGAGAAGGTTGAGAATTAATTCAGTTATAAGAAATGAATATCGAGCTAAGAAAGGAAAAGTTCAGAGAAAAAATATGGTTAAGAAGAAAAAGTAAAAGTTTCAAGCAGAATTCGGATTTAAAAGTGAGAAAAGTATTAAAGAAGATGAAAAGTATATTTGTATTATGAAATAGGTGAGAACATACTCCTCCTTCTTAGAAAAATAACATTTTTGTTTGAGGCATGTGTTTGTCTTTAAGGATTTTGCTTGTCTCCATCGAAGAAAAAAAAAATTATAAATCACTTATTTGTGACCTAACAAACAATTAACTATAAGATTTTGACATGTGTACAATTGTACATCTAATGAGATGCTAACTATATTTAGCTGGATTAAATATACATCTTCAACTGTATTTTGCCATTAAAGACAATAAATGTCTACCTTCTTTATTTTTCAAACAATACCTTCCATAAGTTCAACCTTCCTTCCCTTTGACCACTTTTTTTTAACAACTTACATGTTTTTAAACAATTAATATATCTTCCATTTCTTGAAAACTTTCCTAATAAAAAACACAGAACTTTTATAAGTGAGATGGTAAAACCAATAATAAATAAATATATAATAATAAAAAAAATATAATCTCGTACTTTTATAATGTTAAAACTATTTTTTTTAAGTTCGTAACCATAAAGTATGCGTATATAATTGTGAATCCATTTTTTTGTTGGGATTTCAGTGGTTTATTATTATTTTTTTCTTTGACTATTTTTTAAACCAATTCAATAATTTATTTTAATTGATCACAATTAATTCATCAATTTTTCCGGTCAATTTTCAAAAGATTTCTTTTTCCACACTACTTTGCGAGTATAATTGATAGTGTAATTGGTTTGACCCGATTGTAACTTGCTTTGAACTTTCTTTAACTTGAAATTCCACTTCTTCAAGTTTTGGATCTTTGGGAAAAGGATGTTTCAAAAAACTTAACTTGGATGTTGTTATACTCATCAATCTTCTACAATCTTCTTTATGTTGGCTCTTATTGGGAAACCCAGTAAATTATAATAGAAATATTTCTTTATATTTACGCTAAATTGGATTATTATTATTTGAAAATTAATTTTCTGAAGAAAAATCAATTCACAACATTGAAGAAGTGATATATGAAATTCTTCTTATACTGTGAACCTTTAAAACAGTTAATAGCAAGCGCATAATATTACACACTAGTAAAAGTATAAGTTAACCAAAGGCACGTCACTACGTCAATAATTAACACAACTCTAATTCCATGTAATAAACTTCCAATTAGCAATTAATACTCATAAATTGCATTTTCTGTCACATTGCAGACATAATCTGATTGTGAGAAGCAAGCATGCAAAGGTATGTTGTGCCCATACACATAATCAATCAATATTCAACAAGTGACTGCATAAAAATGTTTAGTTTTTTTAGTGATATTTCAAAAAGTAGGAGTTTCAAATACTTAGTTTTAATTTGTCTTTTATGTTTGTGTCAAGTAATTGTTTCTAATAAGGCCTTAATTACGAGTAAAAGGTGTGATGTGAGCTTGTATTTGAGTTTGTAGTTGATGGATGGGGATCAAAACAATTCCGTAACCCCACGATATATGTAAATAAATTTCGCATTAGATAGAAGATATGTATAATTTTGTATTTTTAACGGTTATTATGGTATCAATATTTCCAAATATTATCCCCCTCCACACACACATAATATATATATATATATATATATATATATATATATATATAT
>Ga0209700_100319_pt1 | contig 86332 bp, 45 predicted proteins | sample SiratroredBW_FD_187528 | JGI IMG/M metagenome (GOLD analysis project Ga0209700, IMG submission 187528) | Root nodule microbial communities of legume samples collected from California, USA - Siratro red BW (SPAdes) (version 2) | ecosystem: Host-associated > Plants > Roots > Nodule | place: USA... | reverse complement strand
AAAAAAAAACAAAAAAAAAAAAAAAAAAAAAAGATTAACTGGATACAATCCGAATCATTTACATCCTTACTTATAATTAATATTTTTTAAGCAATTATAAATTTTGAAATACGTCTTTAATATTTTAGATGTATATTTTAGAATATAATTTTAAAATAATAAAAATGGATTTTCATGTTATATTGGAGTGCAATTGAGTTGAATTTGATGGAGGCGCAGAAAGGGGAGCCCAACTTTTGAGAGGGATAGCCCAGTTTGGAATTTGGATCCACAATCAAATCCCAGACTGCTTCTTCCTGTACCTCCAAGCATTTTTCGGACACTTCCAATTTTTTTAATCTATCCAAAATGTTCGAAATATCTCTAAATCCTAAATCTTTTCACTCATCTCTGCTTATTTCACTCTTCTGCGGTGCCACCTCCAAGCTGCTTTAGCATTTTGTATTTATCGGTTTCGTTCTGTCATCTATCAATAACAACACATTTGACACAATCATTTAAGGTACACATGATGTATTAAAGGATTTGTAGAATATTTGAGAAAATTTCGTTTGGTTTGCAATTTGAGAATGAGTTGTTTTTCATATAAAATTAGTTACAAAATGAAGTGTTCCGAAACTGTTATCTAAATTTGGAGGATAGTTTCCGAACACCTATTCCGCAATTCATTTTATACGAAAAAAAATGAGTTGCACAACTCATTTTATATAAAAAATCAGTTACGGAACGGGATGTTCAAAAACTGTTCTTCAGATCTGGAGAAAAGTTTTGAAACATCTTCCAACTCATTTTATACGAAAGATCAGTTGCATAATGAAATGTTATTGATTTATCCTCCGGATCTAGACCTGTCCACCTTCTATCTAATCATATCCATCCACTTCCTAAAGATGAAACCGTAATTTTATAAAGAATACATTTAGAATATTTTCGAATTTAGGAGGTGCTTGAAGAAGGAGGTGCAGGAAGAAGCAGTCCAAATCCAAAACTAACACACTCAAAGCCCAACCCAAAACGAAATGCGGTGTCGTGTATCCATTGCTGCATTTTATGCTGAACTGGTGTCTCGCCCCTCCTCCGTGTACTTCTCATCGAAATCAAACGCAAACATGGGAACCTCATAGACGAAGAAAAGTGAATCGACGATGGCGGTCCCCGAAGACGAAGCTGCAGCCGCAGGAGCAGGAGGTGCTCAACCTCGGAATCCCATTTCCAGCGGTAACCCAAATCAAAATCCTAATGCAAATCCACTTCCAAATCCAAATTCCAGTCAAAACCCTAACCCTAACCCGCCTAATACCAAAAGAGGATCCAAAGGAAAATCGTGCAAGGGATGCACCTACTACTCATCGCTTCACAAAGCAAAATCCAAAAATCCCACATGCGTCGGCTTCTCCAGAACGCTCCAGCAAGGTCGCTCTCTCTTGGTCTACAATTCAATTTTTGGGGGGTTGGCTCGATTCTTGAAAATGTTTATATCAGTAAAAACAGAAAGTGCATGAAATGAAATTCTGTGTGTGAAAGTTTAAAAATATTGTCACGGAAGCAAAGCGAATGTATCGATTAATTCAGAGCTACGTCGATATCCATTTAGCGGAGTAATTTTTGTTGTGGCAATAAGCATGCAAATTTTGCTATCAAGAATTTCAGCCCTGTATATTTACAATGCTTGTTTTATTTCTTACCTTTTAAATTTGTCAGTTTAGTTAGTCAGCATACTCGTTAGTCATTATTTCCATTATTTTCATGGTTAACCTTCATCTAAATTATTCTATTACTATTTATTAGTTTCTTTTATGTTTGGTTTAATTGTCTATAATTTTCTCTGCTCATGAGAGTTCAATATATTTTTTATTATAAGCCTTTAAGGTTTTGATATTGATGTTCTTATTCATATAACCAGTACCCCCTTTTGTTGTGGGAGAAGCTGAGTTGGAAGCTTCGAAAGAGGGCCGCAGGATTACAAATTTCAAGTATGCTTGTATTGGATACTCGATGTACTTAGACAACAAAGATTCTTCAGCAGACTCCCAGGATAAAAAAGCGAAATTGCCCTTTTGCGTTGGTCTTGAGGTTATATATCTTGATTGCCATTCCGTTATAGTTTATCTATTTTCTAAAACTAGGTTTATCTAATCTTGTTCCTTGGGTTTTTTGGGTGCTGCTACATATTTCTTGTAATATAAAGCTGCAACATGCCACAAGAAAACAATTTATTACAGGGGGGAAACAAATAATAAATTTGTGAAGTCATAAAAGATAAAAGAGAACTGCTAAATCATAGCACCGCCATTAATAGTTATGCAGAGACACTAAGTAATTTGGGTCTGCTTGTCTAACGAGTCTCATTTATTGTTTGGGGGAACTCACATGATTTCCACCCAATAGTGAAGAGGCTATAAGATTGTATCTAGCAACGTAGCATTTCTCAAGAAAAAATAAAATTAAAAAATAAAAAGTGAGGATGCGATGGTGCAGCAGTGGTCACTTGAACTGTGAACGATAATGTGGTCTCAGTTATGACACTATTAACATATGTTTCAGGTTGTCTTAGAAGAGAAAGCTTCAAATACCTCTGCTAGCCATGTTCCTGTTAAACATAAAACTGAAGGTATTGAAATTCTTAGTTTTTTTATTTTTATAGTTCTAGACTTCTAGGTTACTTCTTTTTCAATCATTCCTCATTTCAAACATATTTGGATAATTCTCTTTGATCGTGGAGATGATTAATTTGTTTTCCCTCGTTATATCAATGAGAACTTTCCCAAAATGGCAAACATGTTATACTGGACGTGACGTTCATATGCAAAGTCATAGATGCAGTTGGACACCTTATCTGTTGTTTTGTGTACTTTTCCAACATTATCTATTTGTTCTCAATTACTGAAGTGTATTGTAGAAGGAACAAGAAGAAAATTAGACCTATGAGCCAGTTAGTATGACAGTTATTGGTGGCAGTTAGAGAAAAACTGCTTTGCATTCAGTTTTTGGAAATTCACAGTTGGGAGAGAAGCCGAGAGACTCTTGAATTTATGAGGGCTATAAACCAATAAAATATTTTTTTTTCTTTCACTTGTCTGTGTGTTGGACCCTAGTTTGATTAATACTGGATTAGTTTGTCAACAAGGTAGGCAAAAATCCCTGAGTATCCATCCATCTCTAGAAAAAAGAAAAATGGAACTTTTTTTGTTAAATTGAGCTTCATTTAGTATTGTCAAACCTTAAAGAGTTTCTTTTAATTGAAGCAATTTCGTCTGTATAGTAGTGCTTACGCTACCAGTGGACTTTTCTTCGCTTGTAATGGGGCAAGTGATAGATATACATGAATGTATCACTTGAAACACTCAAGACAATCTTATTTATAACTGTGCAGGGGTGATTCGTTCTTCTAGGCTAGTATCCTTCCTGTAGAACCAGAAAAAAGTGTCATTGTTTTGCAATATAATTTTTTCGTTATGCATGAATTTCTACGCCAAACAATTGTTTCATGTTAGGAATGATTGTCATGGTTTTGCTGATGACTGGTTTTATTAGTTAAGATTCTTGTATTATTTGTAGTTAGTTTCATTTCTTTTATTTGTACATTTTACATACTGTGCCTTATCATTTCTGTGGTCTTGTTTGTCTTGAAGATGAACATCGTACTCCTCAACCTCGAAGATACACCCCTCCAAATCATACAACCGAGTTCTTGAATAGGCAAGTGGAAGTTTTCAGCATACTTTCGTCGTACGTTTGTGCCGTCTAGCTACACGAGTACCGAGGACTAATTCTAACACCGGAAGATTCTAAATTTGCAGGTTTCAGAGAAATGCAGGCCTGGTGGCATCCGGTGTTGCCAAAAACGTGAACAGAGTGGGTAACTACGTGAAAGAGCTCCTAAAGGACATTCTAAACTAATTCTACAATACACCTTGCGTGTTTGGTGAATCCATGCTCCGTTAAGACGATTTTAGATTTCGATCATCACCCCTGATGTGCAAGGTGCATTATAGAACTACTTCGACATTCTATCTAGGCGAACGAAGGTGACAGTTGTTGTAATTCGTGTCGGAAATAAATTTAATGTTACATATTGGCCATTTTTCTTCACCTTAGGTCAATTTTTTTTATATAGGTAATTGAATTATAAATAATTTTTACACACTGGCCACTTTCTTTACCACATTCTGAACTTGGTTAAATAATTTTTTGTGTCAGAGTTGATGTGTATAGAGTTTTGGATTTGTACGGAAGAGTGTGCTTTCGGTTCTACGACCTTTGTGGTCTTCCAATGTGGACCCCAAACATTGGTAGTAAAAGTCCGAAGGGACGAATGAGTTGTCCAATAAACCGCCTTTATGCTATACGTGTCTTGGCTGTGTGTTAGACATAGCATACTGGGTCGTTTTTTTCTTTTATTTTTGAGAATCTAATGTTTGCTCTCTAAGTTGATGCTTGAGCGTCAATGAAACTACGTGATCATCCACTGTATAGATCGAGGTTTTTCTTTTAGGATTGCAGAATGTTAAGCTCAAGACAATTCTAGCTGTACGTGGGCAGTTGAAAGAAGTAAAATTTACATTAGTATGACTGGAAATGGCCCTTGATTTTCTATTATTTATGCAAAATAGATTTTTTTGATAAAAACATTAAATAAGAAAAAAAAAAAAAAGAAACAGTGCATTTATTGTTTGCTACAATACCATGAAAAGAGATAAAGAGCATTTATGTTCTCTGTGGCCTCTCTGGTTTGGAACCACTAGCTCATCAACTGTTAATTTGGAAACATTTCTCATTCGTATGCACATACAAATTAATGTAATGACTCCTAAGAGACGCGTGTCTATTAACAATAAAAAGGGTTAGACATAGTAGCTTCTAATTGCTGCGGATAGAAATTTAATCATCACGTATACAATCAATTATGAGCTCACAAATCAGTCATATGGGATCATCAACTGTATTTTAAAACGCGGGATAAGCTTTCTTGAAACTATATTGTTTATTAGAAACTGTAGAATATAATTCATTTAGGTTTTCCATTTAATCTCGATAATCTCTGAAATATATAAATAACCATTTTCGTATCTGAAAAACGAAAGCGTTGATTAATGGAGTCCTGTATAGTGATTGAATTTGCGTAAAAAAGGTCCTTCTTTTATTTTTTATTTCAGGAAGTAATGCGACCAACTTAATCACACAATTACTTTAATTAGCGTTCTTAATGAAGTGAATAGCAGGAAGTTCCTAAAGAGGTCGTGTTACAATGTTGTCGGATTGGTAGCCTAATCCAGTTTGGTGCTGTGTTAAAAGCGGGAAGGTAACGACAAACGCAACAGATCTAACCCTGCCTATAGAACAAAACGGGTGGAATAAAGAAACACTTAGCTTATGATAAATCTTAATTATGGTCATTAGAATCCAAAGGATGGAAGCAGAGAAAAAGGTGATTGGACCCACAGAATATAAAAGCTCCGAAGCGGACACAAATGCGGAAGCATGTGAGTTCACTTGAGAGGAGTGTGTGATTGATGACAAAAATGAAGGTGTGGAGGAGGCTGTTCTACGTTGCGGTGTTTGAGGCGGTGTTGATCGGAATGGGAAGCGGCCACGACTATTGGGACGCATTGTCGAAGGCCATTATGTTCTTCGAGGGCCAGAGATCGGGATTCCTGCCGCAGGATCAGAGAGTGAGTTGGCGAGGGAACTCCGGTCTCAGTGACGGCTGGAACTACAACTCCGATCTCACCGGCGGTTACTACGACGCCGGCGACAACGTGAAGTTCGGGTTTCCGATGGCCTTCACCACCACAATGCTGGCCTGGAGTGTGCTGGAATTCGGAGACTTCATGCCTCCGAATGAGCTCAGGAACTCCCTCCTCGCAGTTCGTTGGGCCACTGATTATCTTCTCAAAACTGTTTCTCAGCCCAATCGGATTTTCGTTCAGGTAAATTAATTATTTCCAATTCACTGCATCAACATCTATTTCCAATCGGATTGGTTGAATTTTACTTTTGCTGCTGCTTATGAAATTGATTTATACATATGAAGTGGTAACATTTTACAAGTTAAACATGATATGTAATTTTGAATAAAAATGTTATATGTAATTTATGCTTAGGGTTTATGATTTATTTGAGATACGGATAATTCCAAAAGCAACATAGAACTAACCTTTTACCTAACTTTAATCATAGGCTTAAAAATGGTCCTCACTGATAGTGACAATAGAACCTTTTTCTTTTTGCATTTGATTCTTATGATAAATCGAGTTACTTTTATGGATTCCATTATAGATATTATTATAATTAATTGTATGAAAATATTTTAATACGTTCTGATAGAAGCATTTATAAGATAATTAATTTTGTTTAAAATATTTTGTTATAATATAATTGAAAAGTATGGGATAATTTGTGATATTGTATTTCAAATGAGAAAAAATTAAGTCAAAAGCAGTCCATCATTTTTAATTAAATCTCTAAAATATTATTTACTTTAAAATATATTTGTAATAAAAAAAATCCAAAATTAGGATCTGATGCTATTTTCGTTACTGATAATAATAATAGAGAATAAACATAGTTCTTTATATAAATAAATTATAACCATTATATACTTAGTCACGAAGGAAATATACGTCATCTAAACGCAAAAAGAATAAAGGAACAACGAATCATTTGATTAACTTTATATCATGAAATAAATAAAAAGATAATCATGAATCATTTGAGTAAAAATAAAAATTTATTTTACTTAAACATGTGATTAGATGGAATAATATATATTATTTATTGTCATATATGATGAGTTTAATTATTTTGGTCATGTGAATGACATAGGTGGGTGATCCAAACTCAGATCATGATTGTTGGGAGAGGCCCGAGGACATGGATACAGCGAGGACTACGTATGCTATCGATGCACCAAACGCCGCTTCCGATGTCGCCGGCGAAACTGCCGCCGCACTGGCAGCTTCATCCATGGCGTTCCGGTCATCGGACCCCGGTTACTCAGAGACATTGCTTCGAAATGCTATTACTGCCTTTGAATTTGCAGATAACTACAGAGGTGCTTACAGTGACAATGAAAATGTGAAGTATAATGCCTGCCCATATTATTGTGATTTCGATGGCTATCAGGTAAATTCATTAATTACTATCACTTTCTTTGATAAACGAAAACAACTAATAAATTTATAAACTATATATGTTCATGTTTAAGTTTTTAATTTTAAAAATTAAATTTATTAAGATGATGTTATTTTAATAAATAATTTATTCTGAACAATATAACCTAATTTTGTTTGATTAGTCGGTCTAAGAATACTTAAGTATAAAAGTATGAAAACAAAATATTATTAAATAAGTCACATAAACCAAATTTGATTGGTTTATTTAAACTTTTCCAACTCAGAGACAACGAAAACGATATGTACAATATATACATCCATTTAATGAGGGTTTTGAAAAGCTCAATTACCATATTGCTTTCAGTATCACATGCGAGCATATTACATTAAATTGGAAGAAGAAATTAGATATCATTTCGTGAAAAACGTTTGCTGCAAAGTATAGTTATAGACGAGGTTGTTTGTAAGAACATATATTAGTGTCGCAATGTAACTATATTTGATGTAGTTCTACATGTTTTTATTCTGGTAGATTAATTGCTAAAACAAAATTTGAATCTAACTAGAAAATAATAAAAATACCTATAATTGTGCGTGTGGATAATTTTGGTAGTTGGAAGATGTCACATGCATGTGCATAGGTCTGCCAATAATGTCGAGTGCCCACTCCCAAGCTAGCTAGCACAGTGAGTGTAATTGGTCAATAATTTTTGGCTTTTGATACTAGTAGTCTATATTTGGGTCCTAGAAAAATAAGAAAGTTGAGGTAGTTGTTTTTGTTTTGATGAGTGAGTTAATGAACATGGTAGGATGAGCTGTTATGGGGAGCTGCATGGCTAAGGAGGGCGACGCAGGACGATAACTTCCTGAACTACATTCAAAGCAATGGCAAAACTCTTGGTGCAGACGACAACATCAATGAGTTTGGTTGGGACAACAAACATGCTGGCCTCAACGTACTTCTCTCCAAGGTCAGCCTCATATTACTCCTTCATTAAATTCAACCACAACTTTAAAATCACCAAATTTATGTCATCTAAACTATATACACGTATTTATAGTTTACAATTAAACCTAAAACCAAGATGCACTGTTAATAGCCAAAAGATTTACCAAATTTATAGGAAGTTATGGAAGGAAACATGTACTCTCTTGAGTCCTACAAGTCTTCAGCAGAGATGTTCATTTGCACACTGATACCTGAATCACCAAGCTCAAACATAGAGTACACACCTGGTGGGCTTGTGTACAGACCCGGAGGCAGCAACTTGCAACATGCAACTTCAATTGCTTTCCTTGAATTGGTGTATGCCAATTACCTAACACGCACTTCTCAAGCCATCACTTGTGGCAATGTCTATGTCAGTGCACAAACTCTTCGCCAACATGCCAAGAGGCAAGTTGATTACATTTTGGGTGACAACCCCATGGGACTATCCTACATGGTTGGCTATAGCAACTACTATCCTCAACGTATTCACCACCGTGCCTCTTCTTTGCCCTCCATCAGGGATCATCCCCAGTTCATTGCATGCAAAGAAGGTTCAATCTACTACAACTCAACAAATCCCAATCCTAATGTACTTGTTGGTGCCATTGTTGGAGGACCCGACGAAAATGATGATTATGAGGATGATCGAACTGATTTTAGGAAGTCTGAACCAACCACGTACATTAATGCACCGTTTGTTGGGGTGTTAGCATATTTTGCTGCAAATCCCAACTTTAGTTGATGTAATAATGACCATTATATGTAGGATTTTTTTTTTTTTCTAAATGAAAAGATATACCCTGAAGATGTTTCTCATCTTGAGAACTTAATCAAGAGGGCTTAGGAACGTTACTAAATTTAGCTCACAAAAGCTGCTTCTGACTTTTCATTGTTGACCTTTATTTTTTTTAATGGAGGTATATGTCTATCATTGTTCTGAAAGAAAAACATGCAGGTGAACCGAAAAAGAGGTTGAGGAAATTAAATATAAATTCTATTTCCCTTCTTTTTGAAAAACAAAACCATATATCACCAGTATTTAAGATACACAACCAATAATAAATTGGTTAAATAAATTGAAATTTTTTCGCAAAGTAGTTCTAAAAGTTTAAAACAATAACAAAAGGAGAGTCAGAATCACTTATTCAATTATAATGCTTAAAGAATATGCAGAAATTAATAAAATGATTAACTTTCTCTTCTATTCTTAAATAAGTATTTGCAATGTAAAAGAGCATTTCGAAAGACTGGGAATGAGGTGCACGAAGAATTTTAAGAGATATAAAAAGAAACACCTCAATTAAAATGCCATAAGTTGAAGGACCATAGTTTTCTAGAATGCAGAATTTCAATTTCGGGACATTATGGGCCTTGTGTCCCTTGACCCATGGCCTTGTTTATGAACAAGGCATTGATGGGAGACTGATTCTTCCTGCACCTCCGTGGTGACTTCCTCCACCTCTATAATTTTAACATATTCCCATTTTAATCTTAAGAAAAAGACGAAAATAACCTTTATTCATATAACTGCCATTCATTTTTTTTTTCACTTTGCGGGTTGCACAAACCGCTATACAACTAAAAACTAAATACATTGTGGATTGTACAACTCGCAATTATATTTTCTGCACCTTTTACATTACGGGTTGTACAACCCGCAATTATATTTTCTGCACCTTTTACATTGCGGGTTGTACAACCCACAATATAAAACTTTTTTAAATACATTGCGGGTTGTACAAACCGCAATACAAAATTTTTTTAAATACATTGCGGGTTTTTGTATTACAGGTTGTACAACCCGCAGACAAATTCTTCCTGCACCCCCATACCCTCTTCCTGCACCCCCATATAATTTTTTTATTCCATAACTGCCCTTCATGAAATTACATAAATACCCCTATCTTAATAAAACCCCTCCCCTTCCCAACCGGATGACCAGGCCATCCGGTTTATAGTTTTTTGAAATTGTGAACCGGATGGGGGGTGCATCCGGTTCTCATTTTAAAGAAAAAATACAACCGTCCGATTAAGAGAACCTTCGTCCGGTAAGCCATTCGCGACTTCCGTTCCTTCGTTATTAAAAATCTTTCAATTAATCCTTCATAGAAGCATTAGGTAACCAATTTGTGATGTTTATTAGCAATTAGTAGGTGATATTGATGATTAGAGTGGTTGATTTGGGATTTTGGGGGCTGTCGACGGCGAATTTGAAGATTTTCCGATCTGCTGGGTTGAGAATCGGATGGAGTCGTCCGGTTTATATTTTTTTTAAAAAAATGAGAACCGGATGCACTCCCATCCGGTTCACAATTTCAAAAAACGAAGGAGAGGATATTTATGTAATTTCATGAAGGGCAGTAATGGAAAAAAATTATATAGGGGTGCAGGAAGAGTGTATGGGGGTGGAAGAAGAATTTGTCCAACCCGCAATGTATTTAAAAAAATTTTGTATTACGGGTTGTACAACCCGCAATGTATTTAAAAAAAATTTTATATTACGAGTTGTACAACCCACAATGTAAAAGGTATAGACACATGAAATTACGAATTATATAATCTGTATTTATTTTTTAATTATATTGTGATTTATATAATCTACAAAGTAAAAAAAAATCCCAATTATCATAATAAATATTATTTTTATTTTTTTTAAGATTAAAATTGAAATATGTTAAAATTACGGAATCAGTCAATATAGAAAGAATAGTTTTAATATTTAGATAAGCTATACGTGTCACTCAAATATTGGTTGGTGGCAGGATTCATGATTCTTTCCCATGATTTGGACATACATCTTGTCACATCATAATTAAGTATTAGAATTAGTGTATCTAAAATGAAAATGATATAAGACAAATGATAATGAATAAGGTAAAATGTAAATATTTTCAAACATTATTCAGTGTACAATAAATTCTCGATAATAAAACGGTACAGAGATTTAAAATACAATTATAATAATTTATTTGCATTTCGGGGCCTCACGTTAATACAATATATATATATATATTATTTTTTTCATAATACAAAATTGAGGGAAATACGTCAAACTACAAAGATGGGTTTGAGATTCTAGTGAAAATTAATTTATTTAATAATCAACAATGTATAAAATGATTATTGTTATAATTAACATGAAAAACGATTTTAAGATAATTATTTTTCAACACACAAAAAAACTTCTACGTTAAAAAAAAAAAAGAGATTGTGTTAAGCTGTAAGAAAAATGACAACGAAGAATAATAAATTCCAAATTCATTTTATTTAAAAAAAGGTTTACAGTTTTCAACTGTTTACAGCTCCAAAGCATTTGAAATGCTCTAAATTTGCATTACCAATAAAGACTTTCCTGTCATCTTTTTAAACTTTTTCTTTGGTTCTCATCGTCTCATCTTATAATTCCTATTAATTATTCTATTAAGAATAATTGGAAAGCGAAAGAAAAAAAAAAATGAAATGAAGCACCCTTTCTCAAATCTAGTTGTTTGTTGGTTAAACTGTACAAGAATGAAGAATCAATTCTCAAATATTCGTATTTGATAGCTCAGGAAGATCATCAGATCCATTTTGCGGGGCTTGATCACTACAAAACCGACATGTAATTTTTGTGGGTTTCGAATGTAAGCATTTATCAGTCTGTTCCTCCAAAAAATCAAGTCTTCTCTCGAGGCTTAACACACCGATATGCAAAATCCGAATGTCAACTAGTGCAATTCTGGCACAAACCCGAAGCAAAATGTAGTAATCAGCATGAGCAACATAGGTCAGAGCACCTTCATCCCTCTTTCTTGCATAGTGAATATAATCAAGTTTTTTTCGCTTGAGACTTGGTGGTATATAACAAAATCTGTTCTCTTCCATGTCTAATTTCATCTGTCTAATGGCTTCTCTGACTCGAGATTTTCCTGAACTGTGATCATGGGAATCTGAGTCTTCACCTTCTGACGAACTCTCCTGTGAATTACAATCATCCACACTTCCAGGCAAGTCATCTTCAAGGCAGGTTTCATCATCAGGAAATAGTTCATTGAAACGTTTTTTTCTAATCTTTTCCTGCTTGGAGATCCTGCCAATACATTCTTTGTCCTTCAACCTCGTTTGGTTAAAAGAAGAATTTGACTGCTCTACATTCTCTAATGGTTTTATATCCTGAAATAAAATAAAAAAGTGTTATGACATATTTTGACAGCATTGTCGCATTGTATCAGGCAACAAAAACAACTTCCGGAGACTAGACATGCCTAGGCAGATAGATAAAACATAAAAACTAATTATATTTAATCAAATCTGCCTTGCATAACATTTAGGAGATGCAGGACTGCAAATTTTATTTTATATAAGCATAACATTTTGGAAAAAAAATATCCATATAGGAGATCTTCATTATCATTGTCTGCAAAAATTCCGTAGTCACTATTACTTAAATATTTCATTAAGGGAATGCGAATGCACATTCCTTCACTTATTCAAATTACATATCGTTAGAGAACAACAAAACTAAAGTGCAGGTACTAACAGTGAAATATCAGTTGACCCATAAATAATTGAGCAATTCTCACAGGAATCATAAACAGGTATGTTACAAATTGATAGTTGAAACTAAGTAAATGTATTGGAATAGTAACATGTAAAAGTAAGCAACATGTCATTTTTTAGCATGTTCTCCCAATCAATTTTATAAAACAAAACCTGTTTAAGAAATTTACAGATAGATAAATGGCTGGCAATTGATTGAGCCCCTCAATTTTGCAGGAAGCAGAAAAGAAATTCCACTCTTTGTTCTATTTTGTACAAATGTGATTTCAAGAATAAGTCAGCGCCAATCTTTGTGGCAATTTTATGGAACTTTGATTTCCTTTAGGAAGTATTGACGCAGCCAATTTATTTTCCAAGCTTCACCGGGAAAGAAATTGAAAATCATGAACAGTCGAGCTATGTCCCATACACAAAAAGAGCATACGCACAAGAGCTACTTCTTTCTTAGAATATCACAGGAAAGATACAAAGAAAGAAGTTGAAACTTTAAAACAATTTCAAGACATCGTAATTCTAAAGGCCTGTGCATGCCAATGGAATAACTAAGTTCTTTAATTACCTCTTCATTCTGATAAAAATTCCATAGGTATTCTATCATATTTTCTTCCTCGTGATTCCCATAAGATGCCTCTGATCCAGCAAACACAACATCCCTACAGTATTTGAGATACGTAGGCAAGTCCTTCGAATACTCTGCACAAATACTGGATGTTAGATAGTATTTTAATTGTTGCAAAAAATAGGATGAAAATACAATATGGATTCATGCAACATAGGTTCAACATAGTAAGATAATAAAATAAGTAAACAATAACTGTACCATTGGTATCCCCAATCTCATTATATCTTGCTTGAAGGTGTTGGATAAGCCAGGCAGAATCCAATTCATGTTTTTGAGGTCCTACTTGATCTTCAGCTGAATCTTTAGATTCTTTACCAAAATCATGTCCATTATTGGTGGAAAAAGCATTGCCCATTTCATTGTTGTCTACGGCATCATCATTACGAGCCAAACTATTCTCCCACTCTCCAAAGCCATTTATGTTATATAATATCCTTATTGCTACTATTAGAATTGACATAACGTATACATGAGTAGGTAGCCTAAAATACTTAGTGGATAGGGATAACCACAAACATGGAGGCATTGACCATTCATATATGCGACATGCATAAGGAAGAATCTTTTCAACAGGAAGTGATAATTTTTTAAGATAACGATAAGCTATTGCATAAAAGTTAACCGGAGGTAACTCCAAGCCTATTAACTGAGCAATGGATGCAGCAAATGACTCTAGCTTCTGTACCGGAACAGCTCGCTGGGGCCTGAACATAACACTTGAACTAATAGGACATGCACTTGAAGGCTGTCCCATGCGCTTTTCAATTTCAATAAAAGCAGAAAAATATGGAAGCTTCCCTTCAGACGTCCACTTCATCATGTCAGATGGCAGGACAGGTTCCCTGGCAACATGACATGCCAGATATGAAACAGCAAGAGTACAAGATAGTGGAATCCTTTTCTTTAAAGACCTAAACCATATCATCACTGCTCGCTGACCAAATATATTGTGCGGCTCTGTTCTGTATTTAGCACGTGGCTTATAATCTTCTGGTTCATCTGAGACCAATGAAGAAATAAACTCAACAAACTATAAGATATGGTTGATGAAAATAAAGCATCTCGTTCTGAGTGCAGAAAAACTATAGTACACAATTGATAAACATGAAAGGTTAGTATAAAATTGTCAAGGTCATCCTCTTACTCTATTGCTCAAACAATAAAATTTGATAACTATATCCAAATTTAACGATTATCAAATTGAGTTGTGACTATCATCTATGATATACTAGAGTGTAAACACTTCAATTAATTACCAGGTTTCGCTAAATTTTAAGAGAAACAGAAAGCATTTACTGAAACCTTTCGTGAACAGGACACATTAATACCCCATATAAATTACAAGCAAAACAAACCAAGAATTGGAACATCACTTTCAATCCTAAACCAGGAGCATGCACCAAACCTATATAGGAAAATTGACTGTAACGTACAGAACCAAACCATGAAACAAAACAGAGCACATGAGTTGTAATTCAAATGTAGAAATAAAGACAGGAAACTTTGTGTTACCTTCTTTCTGCATCTCAGAGTCATGGATTACTTTATCAGCCCAGTCATCATCGAAAACACCAGTCCTAGAGACAAACCTCAACCAAATTGGCCCAACCAAGCCACAAATTAGAGGGGTAACCTTAAACTCCTTCACCAATGCTTCACACTGAAGCTCAATCATCAACTGCAACCCCATCACATACCGCATCCTTATCTCATTGTGGTAATCTTCAAAGCTAGCAACTTTCGAGCCTCCAAAATCAGTAGGAACTGAAGGACTTCCATCAACAAACTGATCGGCATCAAATTCCTCTCTTTTAACTTGAACAGATTCATTTCGTTGAGGAGTTTCATCTTCTAAACCTAGATTTCTGATGAAATTGGATTGGGAATCATAGAACGAGTCATACTGAGATATGGGTTCGGCTTTGATTGCAACAGGTCGTTGCCTTTGGTGACTAGCCATGTAGACAGCACCACCACCGGTTTCTCCCTTATTGAAGAGATCATCGTCATCGACGGCAGTGTCCATGACATCCTCATATTGAGAGCCACATCGAAGGCAGTAGAAAAAGCCATCAGAGCCATCACCAAGACCCACGCTGTTACAGGTTTGACAAGTCAAGTTATGGAGATCAACCATTGCTAGATATTTACACTGCCACAGCTTTCAGTATTATTCTGAGCCTGTGCGAGAGTCAATGATCAGGTATAATATTTCAACAGATAAAGAAGGTATATATTTCAAAACGAGTGACTAACTGGCAGGTACAATATGACTAATTTCCAATCCACTGAAACACACAGCCATATCACTTTCATATGAAGTAAACTTCACAAATTTATGGAATTTCCAGGAATTTAGGTAAATTCTCAGTTTAATAATCTTGTTAAAACCTATCTTTATCTATACTACACAAGCATACATAAAACCATGAAGGCTAATAATTTCTATTTATTTAGTTTAATGATAATTTAAGCCAACCTGAACTTCTGCTTCAACAGGAATGCAATCAAGATACAAGAAAAAAGCTTCATGTAATATAATAAATAGAATTTAGGGTTCGGTCCGAAAGTCTAAAACCGTAGGTTGGATTGAAGAAACTATGGATAAACGATGAAATGGAAGCATGCTGAAGATTTTACAGAAAATGCTAACAGAATATGAATATAGAGACATACACGAGTGAATGAACTATGGAACTGAGAAGAAAAGATAAAAAAAACTCTTACCTGTGCTCTCGTCAACGCAACAAATCCACCACTGACCAACTAAAGTGCTGTGTGTATAATTATATAGTGATGGAAACTTTTTTTTCTACGAAGGTTCCCCAAATTTCACGAACGTATCTTTAGGTGGGTTTGAAATATTTAGAATAGTTATAATCAGAATTTAACTTGAGTCAGAAATTAACTTTCATACTTGCTAGCTATACTTTAAATAATTAAGATTGGTATCAAATTAAATACATTCAAAACTGTCTAAACAACTAAAACCATTAGAAGTTGGATAGATCAACCCTAAACCCTAAATTTTCATGAATTTAATTATAGCCAAAATGAAATGACTCTTATTTAATCGTTTCTAAATAAAAAAATATTATTGATTACATGTTTTCTAAAATATTTTGAAAAAAGTTTTTCTTTAATATTTTAAAAAATGTTAGGTTAAATTATAATTTTTATCTGCAATTTTTATTTTTTTATGATTTTAGTTTTATTATTTTTAAAGTAATAACTTTTATTTAATGTTTATTTTATTTTTTTACTTTTTGTATGTTGATTAATTAAAGTACTTTCTTATTGTGCTTTTAAGTAAATATGTGGTGTTTAAAATTTCATTAAATCAAATGAAAAAAATAAATATATAAACCCTAAAGTAAAATTATAGACTTTTTGAAATATAAAAAGTTAAGAAACGAAAATTGGAGGAAGAACAAAATTGCAATTTCTATGCGCTCTGTTGTTTGACACAGTGCAGAACCTGAGAAAGGGAATAATCATGTGAGGAATCAGCAAGCTTTGGGAAGAAGATAACCTTTGTGTGCGTTCTCAGAGAGCCATGGCTTTCAACCTCACACACTACACACTATCTCCGTCTTCTTCCATTTCACACCATTTTCATGTTCATACTCTTTCAAAACCTTTTTTTCCAACACCATTTTCGCGCTCCAAAATCTCCAAAACCCTTTGTCTTTGTGCATCACCTTCCAACACCATCCACTCTTCACCAACCCCCATTTTCCTCCCATATCTCCAACAAGAACAAGAACCAGAACCAGAAGAACAAGAGGTCATAGAAACAATAGAAGAAGAAAAAGAACAAGCTCGCGACCCAGATGATCCAATCTATAAATTCTTCAAAACCCGCGCTGCGATTTCCTTCCAAGACCCGGGAAAAGAAGGAAGTTTGTCGCTTCAGAAGAACCGTCGCATATCATGGCACCTTGCTTCTGACGCCAGTGACCCTTTTGAAGAAGAATCTGAAACGGGTTTGGAGGATGGTTCTTTGTTGGATGAAGAAAAGAACGAAACAGTGTGTGAGAAAAAGGGTTTACCTTTACCTGAGGGGATTGTGGGGGAGATTGTTCAGCTTGCAAGGAATTTGCCACAGAATCTTACTCTGGAGGAGTGTTTGGTTGAATACGAAGGAAGGGTTAGTGAGAAAGAGTGTTGGGAGATTTTGCAATCACTTGGGGAGGAGAACCTTATGGTGTCTTGTTTGTATTTCTTTCAGTGGATGAGGTCGCAGGAACCTTCACTGGTGACACCTCGGGCTTGCACTGTGTTGTTTCCTTTGTTGGGGAAGGCAAGGATGGCTGATAAGTTGATGGTTTTGTTCTCAAACTTACCATCCACCAAGGAGTTCAGAGATGCTCATGTTTACAGTGCCGCAATTTCAGGCCTTCTTTCCAGTGGCAGGTAAAAATTTATTGCAAAATGCATGCAAATGCAAGTAAAATAGCTTGTTACTTTTGCTTAGGTAGAATGATACACGTTTAATTAATTAACTTGTTTACTAGTTCATTTGTTTCAGTGATATAATATAACTCTTGTAATGATCGTGGAAAATAAGGAAATGAACAAGGTACCACAGGCTTGTTATCCAAGCAGTGGTATAAACCATGTCATTTCTGAATTATGTTTCAACTGAACACTGGAAACTACTTATTGGATCATCTCTACCTGGAATTCTGAGCAATGATTACAATAAACCAGACAATGCTATGATATGAGATGAATATTAACTGTAGTAGCACATCAGTTTCAGCATGAATTTCATGTGGTTGCATATTCTATGCAAGTTCTCTTGATGGGCTATCCGTTTATTTCTTAGATATATTAATAATAGAGTTAGGGAAACATTGCTACTGTATATTATTCAAAGGTGGAACTGGAAGTATATTGTTTTGTAAATTACTTTATTTTGTATAATTTTTCTGTATTTTCACTCCAGTCCAATTGGGAAAAATATGTAATTTTATTTGTTTGGGTAAAAATATACCTTACCAGATAATTAATTAGGTGTTGGTTATTGCAGCCTTTCCATTGATTGAAAGAATCCCTAGTCTCTTAACACCAGTCAGTTTTTCCCGTAATGCAGATGGATGGAAGTCCTTTCCTTTACCTGTTGGGCTTCTCTTTTTCTAGGTTTGTTATTAAGAGTCCTATGAACAACTATAAAATCTATTTAACTTCATTGGTACTTGTCAGAGAATTAAGATGTTACAAATTACCTCTGCTGTATTGGTTGCTTCCAAACATAAAACTGTGTAAACTTAAATATTGTTTATGATTAAGATATTTAATAATTGTATGGAAAACAACGTAAAACAACCAAAGCTGTTTCATCTCTCCCTACTTTGACAAATGTTTAGAGCAGCCTCACCCCTCTCTAAAATACCGCCTATTGTAAGAGTTTATTGCTGAAGTCTACCTGATTGTTTTAGGTATGAAGATGCTTGGAAAGTGTATGAGTCAATGGAAGCGGATAATATTCTGCCGGATCACGTGACGTGTGCTATTCTGGTTATTGTTATGAGAAAACTCGGCCATAGTGCAAAAGATGCATGGCAATTTTTTGAAAAAATGAATGGAAAAGGAGTCAAATGGAGTGAAATAGTCCTAGGTGCACTCATAAAGTCATTTTGTGTTGAGGGTTTGATGAGGGAAGCTCTCATCATTCTATCTGAAATGGAGAAGAAAGGGGTTTCTCCAAATGCTATTATCTACAACACCCTGATGGATGCATATTGTAAATCAAACTCTGTAGAAGAAGCTGAAGGCCTTCTTGTTGAGATGAAAGCCAAAGGGATTAAGCCCACTGAAGCTACGTTCAACATTCTAATGTACGCATACAGCAGAAAAAAGCAGCCTAAGATTGTGGAGAAGCTGATTGCGGAAATGCTGGATCTTGGGTTGAAGCCAAATGCCAAATCATACACTTGTCTAGTCAGTGCATATGGGAAGCAGAAAAAGATGAGTGACATGGCTGCAGATACATTCTTGAAGATGAAGAAAGATGGCATCAAACCCACTTCACATTCTTACACAGCTCTGATCCATGCATATTCAGTTAGTGGCTGGCATGAGAAAGCTTATGCAGCATTTGAAAACATGCAAAGGGAAGGTGTTAAACCATCCATAGAAACCTACACTGCTTTACTAGATGCATTTAGACGAGCTGGTGATACTGAAACACTAATGAAAATATGGAAGTTGATGAGGAAGGAGAAAGTTGAAGTAACAAGAGTGACATTCAACACTCTTGTTGATGGTTTTGCCAAACATGGTCACTACAAGGAAGCAAGAGATGTGATATCTCAATTTGGGAAACTTGGATTGCATCCAACATTGTTGACATACAATATGCTGATGAATGCATATGCAAGAGGAGGGAGACACTCAAAGCTTCCCGAGTTGTTGGAAGAGATGGCAGATCGTAACATAAAGCCAGATTCTGTGACATATTCAACTATCATATATGCATTTATCCGGGTTCGAGATTTTGCACAGGCATTCTTTTATCACCAGGAGATGGTGAAAAATGGTCAGGTAATGGATGCCAAGTCTTACCAGAAGCTTCGGGAAATTCTTGATGTTAAAGCTGCAATAAAAAACAGAACAGATAGAAGATCCTTGATTGGTGTGGTTAGAAGTGAGATGGGTGTTGTGAAACCCAAGAGAAAAAAGGATGAGTTATGGAAGTACAGGAAAAGACGTTATGTGAAGAAACCGTAGTTCTTAATTCTGCTGTCAGTGTAAAGTAAGTTATATGTGCAATGCTTTATAAGGATTGTAGTTTCAATTTTGATCCGTTTTTTATTCCTCTGAATGGGTGACATCAAGATTTCTTCACACATTGAGAGAATCATTATTTAAAAACAAAATGAAACAGAATAATGAAGTAGCTTGGTCCGATCTAGAACAATGTGAATGTATAAAAATCACAGATGGAATTAATTAAATTTTCTCTTTCAGCGGTTCTTAGATTCCAGTTTGCTCTTATTCATATCATTGATGATAGGTCTATTTTTCATGTAAACTACTTGTGCTGAGGAAAACATAATGAGTGTGCTGAAAGAGATGTTTCTTTGATACTGTCACGGAAGTTTTGGAGAACCTGATGAAATGAACATCTATATTAGGACTTCTTCATGCACCTCCATACTCTCTTCTTGCACTTCTATAGGATATATAAAAGTACTATTTTACCCTTTTCTTCATCTTTTCAGTTGTATTTACGCTATCTTCTTGAATTTCACAATTTTTTATATTTTAAATTGTGTAATTTAGAATATAAAAAGTTATATTTTGAATTCTGTAATTCAGAATACAAGACGACAATTTTTTATAATTTTGATTGTATAATTTAGAATATAAAAAGTTGTATTTTATATTATATAATTAAGAATACAAAATAAATTATAAAATCTAAAATAGAAAAAATTATATTTTATATTATATGATTTAGAATATAATTTTTTTTTTTATTTTGGATTGTGTAGTCTAAAAATTATATTTTAGATTGTATAATTCATAATATAAATTTTAAATGGGTATGTTGGTAATTTTAAAATTATGGAGGTACAGGGAGAAAAACATGATATAAATTTTAAATGGGTATGTTGGTAATTTTGAAATTGTGGAGGTGCAGGGAGAAAAGCATGTAGGTGCAGGAAGGACCTCGAATATTAGTTGATAAGTGGATACACAAGCTAGCTCTATAGAGGCCCATGAAATATTCCATGAGAAAAAGTTAATGGGAAAAAAACAGAAAAATGGAAGCACCAAGCGCATTCAAGAATTAGACCCACTTACTGCCTGAAGCTGAATGTCTCTGCTGTAATACTAGTAAAACCTGAACCTGAAAGTCATCAATATTTAAAAATTAAACTATTCGAAGATTTTTAGAATGACAAATCTTTTCAAGGAAAAGATTCTAAGTAAAATTCACCTTCTAATTTATTGAATTTTATTTTTCGGATAAAGCATTTTAGTTAGCATCGAATTAAAAAAATATTAATATAGTAAATGAATATTTATAATTACAAAATATCAATTTTAATGATAGTTTTTAGTCAATTCTGATGTTATTTTTTAATCAAAGTTAAGATTTTTTCAATTGAGATTGAAAAAAAAAACTTTTTCTAGATATAGTTTTCAATAAATGTCAACCATAATTATTTAGGTAGAGATTGATCAATAATTCTAACATGCAGTTAGTTAGGTTACTTTTGTGTCAACTTTTCTATCTACGTGGACTAAAAAATTTCTCCAATTAACATTAGAAAAAATAGAACCAATTTAATGTTGGCCAAAATTTTTCTCAATTAATATTAAAAAATTCTTAATAAATTATTGACAAAGAATATCATTAGTGTACTTGATAAGAAAGGTAATCATTGATATAAAAAAAACACATACACACACAATCCTCAATTCAAAGTCTATGTTATATCTGTCAAAAAAATATAGTCTCTCAGACGTTAAATAAGAAAACTTTAATATTGAACTACAAAAATTTGCAACTAACAATGGCGTAAAACAACAATAAAAGTAATCATAATAATATAAATAAAAAATAACTCTTCCCCTTAAAAGAAAAATTTACAGTCCACATCAGTCGTCCAGATATTAATAAGAAAACTTTTAAGTAATGTTGGTTAATAAATAGCTCATTGTCCTCCCAAATGTTGGATGGAAAAATCTTAACTAGTGTTGATCTATAAATAATCTCGATCTATATTGTCTAAACAATAAATTTAATTAATATTGGTCCAAAAGAACATTGACTAATATCAAGAAAACTCTAACTAATATTAACATTAATTATAAATAACTAATAGTCATGATGATGTTAATAAACAAACGAACACTATCAACTTTAGTATAAAAGAAATATTTGTCTACATTTATAAAAAAATATGGAAATTATGATACTAGAATCTCAACTAAACCAACAATATATCGGTCCTTGTCAAATTTACAACACCCAACCAAAATCAAATTAACAAGAGACTACGGAAGAAGTTATATGAATTTACTTTTTAGATAAATTTTAAAATTATTTCATTTTAAGTAATCAAATTACTAATTTAACATATTTTGTCATTAAACAATTCAAATTTCCTCTAAAAACAATTACTTTCTCCAAGTTTCCTATCTAAAGATATTATCATATTCTACTTATTAACCACTGCTCAATTGCATTTGTATAATAAAGAATAAGTGCAACGAATTACATATATAAACGAATAATCCAATAGAAAAATTAAAATAAACTATTAAGAATTCTAATTAATGACCAGTAATGCATAATAAATGTTAATGCTCACTATTGGTTGGCCATGTACTAGAAACAGTAGGGTTGGAATTCTGGTATAAACCTACCTCCTATTCACATGTTATAGAACCACTATATTTATTACACGGGAAAAAAAAAACTCTTCTAAACATATTCTCTTGGATAAGATGCAAAATCTCTTATTTTAGTATCACTCATAGGATAAAGCCCAACCTGGCTCTAGAGATAATACATATTCTTTTCAATAAGATAAAAGAAACTCTTAATTAGTTTATGTGTATATATGAGTTAATTAGGTCACTAAAAGATGTGGGGCAGTGGAAGAAGGCATAATTACAAGGAGCCCTTGACAAGGCATGATCTGGAGACATCGTTACCTCAACCTCACAACACCCTATCATTGAACCAACACCATAAACCAATGAGAAGGAGACAAAACAGTTAATCGACAAGGTAAATAATAACCTCATACTTGCTTCATCGCTTCCTCCCCCTACAGACAACAATAATTGGTACCCTTTTTGGTGCATGTTATACATTTGTCACGAAGTAACACAATGGCACATAATATCGATGTTGCATTTTCTTTTTTCTAAGTCATTTTTACAAGGCGAGAAAAAAACCATCCATTTGAACCACGAAATGGCATTGCAGAGTGGGAAGGAAGCTGGAGTTATCATCCACATGTCATGTGAGGATAGGTTGGCTCACAGCAGCCTCATATGAGACATCACTTGAGAACTATAAATGAAGCGAAAACGTTGCATGTGTGGTAAAGAGGCCTATACAAAGGTTGCTGTAGGAGATAAGATTGTGGAAGTGCTAAGACCTGCACTGAACCATGGCCTCTGCATCACCCTCTCTGCTCAAGTCTTCACTTGTTCTTGACAAGTCTGAGTGGGTGAAGGGTCAAACCCTTCGCCAACCTTCTGCCTCAGTTGTCAGATGCAGCCCCACCACCCCTTCTGCCCTCACCATCAGAGCCGGTTCTTATGCTGATGAGCTTGTTAAGACCGCGGTATGATAATAAACAAAATTAATTACTTTTATATGACTTCTTTCTGTTCAACTTCTTCAATATTTTAGCTTGTAGAAGCTAAATGCATAACCTTTTTCTCTAGTTCTTGTGGAAAGTTTTATCTAAACAACACCAGGTAGATACTAAAAGCAACAAAATTGAAACTTTCACACACCCATATTCCGATTCCTTCTTAGCCCAGCTGAAATGATAGTTATGACTTATAACTGTCACACATGAGATTATGTAAGTATTGTGGTTATGAAAATATTGTAATCAGTGAATGTAACTTCACTTTCTTTTCTAAAGGGTGTTCTTTTTTACTTTAGAAGGTAAATCTTTTTTGTGGTTGTTCTTGTTTGGTTCCAAAGTATGGTTTTGACATTGTTGATGCGAATAATGTTTTGCTGCGTGTGGAAACAGAAAACCGTGGCTTCACCAGGGAGGGGTATTTTGGCCATGGATGAGTCGAATGCTACCTGTGGGAAGCGTTTGGCTTCAATTGGGCTAGAGAATACTGAAGCTAACCGCCAGGCATACCGTACCCTCCTTGTGACAGTTCCAGGGCTTGGTCAATACATCTCTGGTGCCATTCTCTTTGAGGAAACTCTCTACCAATCCACCATTGATGGCAAGAAGATTGTGGATGTGCTCATCGAGCAAAACATTGTTCCTGGTATTAAGGTCGACAAGGTAAGAATTTTGGAACCACCCTTTGCTTCCTTTACTATGCAGTTACTAACACCTAAAATAGCCATGAAAAGAATTAGTATTATATGATATGTACTTATGCTTAATTTTACTATCATTCAGATATTGTTCGTGTCCATATAGAAAGATGATTCACGTCTCACATAAACACTACTTAGCTTTTTTTGTAGTTCACAATAGTGAAAATCTCGATGTTGAACTAAAATAGAGGCTTTTAAATCATGGTTTATGTGCTTGAGACAACAGGGTTTGGTTCCCCTTGCTGGCTCCAACGATGAGTCATGGTGCCAAGGTTTGGATGGTCTTGCCTCTCGCTCAGCTGCATACTATCAGCAAGGTGCCCGTTTCGCCAAATGGTGAGTGTTCATTGCCCTTTTGCAGTGGCAGCAAAATCATTCATAGTTTTATGCCCTTTTTTTCTTGTGCTACATATCATGCTCATTTTTTCATCATATCAATCCATAACTCCATTTTAGGCGTACTGTTGTGAGCATCCCCAACGGTCCCTCTGCTCTGGCTGTTAAGGAAGCAGCCTGGGGTCTGGCTCGCTATGCTGCAATTGCCCAGGTGAGAAAAACCACTCAAGTTTTGATTTTTTTTTCTTAGAGCTACACTTTATAGTAATGGGATACTTTTTTGTATAAAGCCTAGGAAGAGGAGCTATATATTTGTACTGATTCTGAAGGGTCAAAATGTTTTCTTTTAATGGTTTTAGGACAATGGATTGGTCCCAATTGTGGAGCCAGAGATCTTGCTTGATGGGGAGCATAACATTGATAGAACTTTTGAAGTGGCCCAAAAGGTCTGGGCAGAGGTTTTCTTCTACCTTGCTGAGAACAATGTCCTTTTTGAGGGTATTCTCCTGAAGCCTAGCATGGTTACACCTGGTGCTGAGTCCAAGGAGAAGGTGAGTCCTCAAACAGTTGCTGACTACACCCTCAAGCTCCTTCACAGGAGAATCCCCCCTGCTGTTCCTGGAATTATGGTAAGTGACCCTGCCAAATGCATCATTCCTTGCATTGTTAACTTTCTTTTTGTTAGATCAGAGATCAGTCCTTTTAATAATTTATAAATAAATAAAAACTTCATTTTCCAAGCGAATTTTGTAAAATTGAGTTAGATTAAAAGTCCACTTCTTAATACTTTTTATGTGCTAACCAAAGTTGTGTTATGCAGTTTTTGTCTGGTGGACAGTCTGAGGTTGAAGCTACCCTCAATTTGAATGCCATGAACCAATCTCCAAACCCGTGGCACGTGTCATTCTCATATGCCAGAGCCCTCCAAAACACTGCCTTGAAGACATGGGGAGGGAGCCCAGATAAAGTGAAGGCAGCACAAGATGCTCTTCTTTTCCGTGCCAAGTCCAACTCACTGGCTCAGCTTGGAAAGTACACTGGTGAGGGTGAATCTGAGGAAGCCAAGAAGGAGTTGTTCGTCAAAGGTTACTCCTACTAAGATGTTTCTAGTGCATATGATACATGTTAGGCAGCAACACCAGCAGTTGCATTGCAGTAGGTGTTGACGGAGGATGAAGTGGAAGACTACTTTGTCTAAAATGTACTGTTTTTATAGTCTTGGAGACTATTTTTGTTTATGGTTTACATGTTCCTTTACAACTTAATAAACCTTTTGCTATGAGTTGTGTACTTGAATGTGTCCCCATATATAACAAAATGGTTTAATCTCGGCAACTGATGAAAAACCTCATTATGAAATAGTTTGAGAACTGAAAAAACTCGTTCCCATGGACTCAAACTTACCAACAAGACCCCTATTCCTTTGTAAAAGAACGTGAATTCTTCTTTGCTTAGGCTCAAGAACAAACAACTTTTAACGCCCTAGGAAGATAAAACGTGACAAAGTTAGCAAGAAGACATCTTCAATAAAAAATTTTAGCCTCAATTATGATTACGAAAAATTCAGCTTAAATTTACAAATAAACCTAATTTATGATGAATGGTATGCATATGTGATCAATAAAATAAATTTCTGCTGAAACATGTGAGTGACATCAATTGTCAAATTAAGTGTTATAACTTTTGATGTAGTGATAAGTATTTGATTATTAATTAGGGATTTGATTTCCAGCACAATAATAAAAGAATTGTGGCCTAATTAACAGTTATCTTAAGATTGCTTGAATTTCCAGATATCTTAAGATTGCTTGAATTTCCCGATGAAAAAGAATAAGTGAAAAGAAATCAAATATTGTAGCTTGGTAATATTAAGTTAATAATTAACCTATGCTTGTGGATGCGATTTCAAATTATTTAACAAAAATATTTTGTATTCTGTTAAGTAATTTCAAATATTTATGGCTTTCTTTCATTGTCTTCTTAATTGTTTTGTATTTAGAATAACAGCTCACGAAGATGGGATGTAATGAGGTTGACATTAGTGTCCTTTGATTGTTATTAATTAGTTGACGAGGTTGATCTAAGGGTATCATAAAGTCAAGATGTTTTTTTTTATGTGCTAGAAATGTAAAGGCACATAATTTAAATAGTAACTATCAAGTTTAAATCCTTATCATCATCTCATGTAAACTATCGAAAAGTCTCCGTCTGTCTTAATTCTTTGTGACTTGATAACAAATTCCATAATTCATTTTGGAAAATTGTTTGTTCTTGCAAGTTCACCTTAGCTTTAGAGAAGCACTTACATCATCTACGTGATAAATTTAAATGAGCATCATTGAAGGATAATATGGCACCAAATTGTGTTTATACTAAGTCCCCATTTACAATCAACACACAATTAATAACTAATCTGCTAAAGATATAGATTCGGTGATTTATTAGAATGGATATGAAATAACTCAGACAAAATATAGTGAGAATCAAATGCAGCCAGATTACTACCTACAAGCACGTTTCATATTCGCAAGTTCATTTAATTATAACAAATATAAAACAAAATTAAGCACCTTGCAGAATCCGCAAGGAATATTGCGAGATTGACTAGAAAATCTACAATGGTCGAAAACAACTAGACCAATTGAAAGACCTGAACAAAGTCACTAGAAATCAATTTGCTTCAGTTTCAACTTTTAAGCCACTATCTGTTGGACTCGTTAAGTTTGTTGAGCTTTCTGATGCTTTTACAATATCAGATAGGTACTTCCAACAGCGTTTGTGAACTCCGCTAATTTTTTTTGGAGCATTTGCTAATGGCAAGCCTGCAATTAGTTGTACGATATCAAATCAAGCCAGAAAACAAGTACTAAAAAATGCTTCGGTATTTACACAATGCTTCAAACAATCTATACTTTATTTTAAGTACATTATGCTTCACAAAACCTCCCGAGAATTTATCAAATAAAGATGTCAAGTTCTAACAACCAACAGAAATTACATTGTCAATAAGAAAAAATATGTGATTTGTAATGGAGATCATAATTAATTTGATATGCTTCACAAAATATTCTGAGAATTTATCAAATAAAGTTGCTAAGTTCTAACAAGCAACAGAAACTACATCGTCAAATAAGAAAAAATTATGTGATTTATATAACTGAGATCATAATTAATTTGATATGGAACATGAATGAAACAAACAAAGTAAGTTCACACCGAGACATGCAAAGGTAATGGAGTTTCGCATGTGGCTTCATTTATCCGTACTTATCCACACAAGCTCAATCCTCTCAAATGTTCTTACAAGCTCACAATAAGCGTTAAACACTCTCCAAGGGCTCTTCACCACATCAATGTTAAAGATATTCCTTTAGAAATGTCAAACAAACACTTCTATCAAAATTCATAAAAATGTGCTTAAATTCTTGTTTTCAGTAGCTGTTAGAACGGATAAAATGGAGAATTACTCGAATTTTTGGGTGTTCAACTAGTGACTGAAGATCTAAAGGAGAAGTTTTGGTTAAAGACAAGGGACCAGCATAATAAAGAATCAATTTGGTATCGTGCCAGACAGGACTGGGTATGCTGAATTGAATAATAAATAACTCTTAACAGAACCTGCTATGTGAATACATAAACAACATAAATCAACTCAAATCAAAACTACAAATTCCCATTGAGAATACAAAAGCACCGCAGCATGATTAGAAACACTGAAAAGTAATATTGCTATTAAACAGAGACAAGCATGGACAGAGAACGAAGTATCAGTTAAACAATTTCTACTTTCTACATGGTATATCGTAATTGACAGAAGAACGCGTATTTTAATTTGCAACTCAAAAAGGCAATGAAACTTACCCATCAGATGAAATTCAAACAACTCCTTAGTCCTCAATTAAAACTCCCTAAATTTTTCAATAACCTAAATTCTTATTGTTTATGGAAAACTCTGCGCTTATCACCTAGTTTGTTAAGTGTTTATAATAGATTGATAAATGTCAACAATAGATTGACTATCCTAAATGAACATCGAGGCAATTCTTGTTTAAGAATTCAGAAATGCACTCTTAGCCTAGCCTACACTATCATAGGAGAATAGCACTGCAAACAAGATTATCAGTGCCTTCAACAGACTCTGCTGCACACAGAATTGATAAACACAGAATATCCAAAAGTCAAAAACACTTCTACTTATGACACTAACCATTTTTATGAGCAATTCCCCATGCTTTTCCATGCCTTCCATCCTGCAAAAACAAGTAAAATAAAGTTAAAAAGAAATAGACCTGTGAGAACTGAGAAAAGAAGAGGCATAAATCATTGTAAAATACAATTTGAAATAGTTGAAACCCGATACAAGACAACAGGAGGACAAGAAAAAGGTTGAGGATCGAAAGAGAAGCACCTTGTACAGATTGAGTTTAGTGATCTCGTAAGAAACCTCGTTCCAGTGAGTCTTGGCCATGTGGTAGCCAATTCCCCAGTTAGGTAAGAACTGAGCCACCTCAAACAAGTTCTTCTTCTTCTTTCTTCGCTTGGATTTCTTAGGGCTCTGAGCAGAAGAAGTAGAAGAGGAAGAAGTGCTCAAAGCTCTCAAGAAGTTGAACGGAGACCTTAGTAAAGGAGAGCTTCGAACAGATTCAACTCTGTTAACCAATGCACTTGCCATTGTTTTTCTGTTAAAACCCCTATGGAGAAGTAAATGCAAAAATGTCAAAAAGCATGCACCTTATCTTATATACCATGAAGTGCAATGCCTTATATACATCCTAATGCCCATATATATCAATCAGACTGCATCGTTGAAAAAAGTAAGGGCCTGTTTATAGGAAAATTTTCCATAAGTAATTTTGTAATGGAAAAATTAAGAAAACATGAAATTATTATTTTTTTTTTCTGTAAGTTAAAACAATGCATGAATTAATTTTAGCTCATTGAGAATTTCTTAGCAGACCCAAAATGACATACGGAAAACCGTTCCACCTTGCCACAGACATAAAATTTGCAGATAGTGAGAAAACAGCAAGACATACAACACTTAATAAAATTCATAAACTGTTTGCAGCAAATGAAGGAATGGGAAAGAATGTAATTACCGATCGAAGTGATTTTCCCCTTTTTTGACTTAGCAAGTTACGAGTGACTAGTCAATGTCGTTAATCATTCAATGGGAAGCAAAAGGGGAAAAAATGAGTTTCAAAAAGTAGAATCATACAGCGGACGGTTCTGGCGGAGGGGCCGTGAAAGGTGGAGAGAGGAAAGGGGCGGAGAGGATGAGGAGACGGCGGTCCGCGGGTCCGTGCAGCGGCGCGGCGCGGCGCGAGGAGGAGGATTCGGTGGCGAGGAGGCAGCACGTTGAGAAAGAAGAAGATGCAGTGGTTAAACCTGCAAAGAACAAAAAGAGACTGGAGAATGTTAAAATCTTATAATTTCTAATAAATTTTAATCAGCTAAAACTTGAGAAATGTTATGATACATTATTTAATATTGTTTTCCGTTTATTAAAATTTATTAAAAATACAAAATTAATAAATCTTATAACTTAACTAATTATTATTGTCTGATTTTATACTTTTTTAATAAATTTTAACTAATTAACAAGAGTAATAGGGAACGCCTTTAATAATTTTTAATTGATACGAAAGGACAGCAGTTGCTTAGGTGCAGAAGTGTCAAAATAGTTATTTTTCTGTCTCAAAGGCTCACAAAAAGAAGTTGGGTCAAAATTTGGTAGAAGTGGATCAATTTTAATTGGGTCGTGACTGCTTCCTCCTGCAGAGGCATCCCAAAAATTTCCAAGTTATTCAAAATATCCTTAAAATAATAAGAGAAGACGGAAATACCCCTGAATCTTAAATCTTCATCCTCTCATTCCATTGGTGTGCCCCACCTCCAAACACTTCTAGTCATTCTGTTTTGGGGTGCATTTGTCATTTTGGCTCTCTTGTCTATTAATAATAATATATTTGATAAGTATTTGAAATACGTATGATGTATTGAATGATAAATATTTAGAGAATTCTTTATAATTTTTACAATTTAGAAATTTTTACAATTTAACAAAAATTCAATTATGGAAGGAAGTGTTTTGGAATTGTGTTTCTGATGTAGAAAACAGTTTCAAAACATCCAATTTCATAATTAAATGTTAATAAAAAATAACTTTCAGAATAGGAATAGCATATTCTAGAACTGTAACTTATTTAAAAAACCTAAAATAAATTCTTAAATCTATCGTTCTATAACTCATTTTTAAAATCACAAATGTATTCTAAAAGTTTTGTTCCGTAATATATATCGAACCCAACCCGAAACTTACTTCACACAATGTTGCACCACTACTGTGCCATGCCACTACTCTTCTGCCGTCCCTCCACCTCTCAGGAATAAAACAATAATTGCGAAAAAAAAGTGTTAGAATATTTTAAAATTTTGGAGGTATGTTAAGAAGGCTTGAAGGTGTAGGAAGGTCGTTGAGAAAGACAACATGTGAAACCCAATCTTTTGTTTGTAAAAGAATATATAACTTTTATACTTAAAAGCTTTTATTTGTAATTTTTTATTTTAAGTGTGAGTAAATGTTTTATTTTAAAATTAAAAGAGGTAAGTGTAATTTTAATAAATATTAAAAAGATATTAATGCAATTTATAAAATCACAAATGAGTTGAATGTCTATTTTACAATTATAGAAAAAGTAAGTAGCATGGAGCACAGCCCATGAAAAGTAACTACAAATTCACCTAGTAAATTTAATTATATATTTTATAGTTATACATTTAATTTTATATTGGAATAATGTTTTCTTAAATGTAACTTTCATATTTTTTTATTATAATCCAGCGACAACATAATATACATTAAATTATAATAAACCATTAAAAAATTATAAAAAAATATTTTTATATTTTAAAACTTTAATTTTTTATTCAAGTTTTAATTAATATGATATTTTTAAATAAAATAAGAGAGGCAAATTTCATTTCTTTAAAACATAAATAAGGTCAATATTTATATAAAAATAAATAAAAGAGGTTTAATATTTTTTGTTTGTCTTTGAGATTGTGCTTGCAACAATCATCTTCTTATTTTTAATTTTTCCGTTCTATTTGCCTCTTAGATGAATGAAATCTTATTTATCATCTCACTTTTTCTTTGAAGTATTTTCACCATTGTAACGAAATATTACAGTTTCATAAATGAAGAATAATGTTACTTTAAACTCCTTTTTATTTTTGATTTATGAAGCGTGGTTGGTGCTCCAAATGTTACCAAATAGGTACCAATACAAACCACCCCATCATCATCATCATCATCATCATACAACTCTTAAGTCTACTTCAACCAATGCATTGCATACAGTCCCTTTTAACATAGTACAGAAACTGAAGTCAGCAGATTTAAACAATTTGAGGGTTTAATCATATATAATATGTAGAAATGTAAGAAAATATCATCAAGTTATATGACCAACAGTTCCTCTGCTGTCAGACTAAGTTTAAGAAACCAAAAATGTTAAGGATGTAGTTAACATAAGCTGCTTCAAGAAAACTTGGTATATACCATCGACTTTAAGCGACCCCGATTATGCAGCCCATCCATATGAAAATAAATATTTTCCCTCACAATTTGGCTGCAGCCAAACAATTCAAACTTTTAAGCAGACAGAAACAAGGTCAAAAGTGTAAAATAAAATTGAATAAACATTATATTTCTATAGCTGCCTCAGCCCATTGTATGTGTTGTACCTTTATTGCTTCTCAGCCCCTTGTTTGTAGGATTCAACTGGCGGCACACTTGCAAATTCATGATTATTGCCTCTTAAAATATCCATACCTTGTTCCTTAAGAATTAGATTATATGTTAATTCAGCAACTAAATAAGTGTCACAACCTTTTTGTTTATCAAATAAGTCAATGTAGAAATGGGAAAAATAACTACCTGGTTGTTTGGTGTTGGTCCATTTAACCGCAATGGCCTGGTGTTGAGATCAATAAACTTTTTATCAATTTTTCTATGACCATCAATGTTATTTTCTTGTCTTGGAACAGGTAAGATACTGTGATTCTGCTGACTATCTCTTGTTTTTAGCTTGAGAGACTGACTTTCATCCCTCCTAAATTCATTTTGATCCAGTGGTTGCAGCCCTAGTTCTTCCATTTGGGCAGGTTTATCACCTGGAAACTGCCATAAAAAGGCCAAAAACAAGATATATAAACTTCAAAATTATCTTTTCAGAAGCTAGGAAGATTGATAATTCTTTACATCCTAAAACATACCTCAACTCTTTGCCTCAATAGAAGATATCTTCCATGAGTTCTTTTACCACCAACATGCACAATCATATCACATTGCAGACACAGCGAACTACCATCTATCTCGCAGTAAAAGAAAGCTACACATACAAATTTCCAAGACATGGGAGAAAGATTCAACTTCTGTATGTTAGTTTAGAATGCACAATCTTGCAAAAAAAATATGAATACCCTCAGTACCAGGTGCATTTTCACATATGTCACAGCGTGGAACATCGGTGGGATCAGCAAGGCCAACCCGAACGTGTCTACTAGCAAGCTTGTTACACATATGGATCTGTATATCCAATGCAAACCACAAACACATGCTGTCAGAAAAAAATTGCATGCAAATGTAGTGGTACTTTCATTAAATTATACATGAATGTAGTTAGCAGAAACACTTGACAAAAGACATAAATAGTTGGGTCATAGCAAGTATTGCTCCATCCAATATAAAATATGAAATTCACAAGTAGAATGCATCACTCAACATGAAAAGATTTGCGAAGGAAACACGTGGGGCAAAATAAAATTCAATTAGATTGCTTAACAACTTATTCTTGTGCCAGTTTCAAGTGAGTCGCAATTTCCAACTCTGTCGTCCTTATGTCACCTCTTTGTTAAGTGAATAAATCTCCATATCAAGATTCTATGCAATAATAATTCAAAGACATTTCAGATCCAATGATGCAAAAACACATCTTAAGAAGATATAAACCCTGTTTAGATAAACTTTTCCACAAGCACTCACAAAATAAAATAATAATAATAAATTAATTAAATTCTTCACATAAGCTAAATTAAACTTACAGATTTGAGCTTCTGGAGAAGTTAAATGAATTTTTTTTTCATAACTGTATACGGAGATTTTAGCTTACGCGAGAAGTTCAAATTATCTTTCCTTTTTAGTTTCTTTTTCTACATGTACTTATGGTAATATTCATCTAAACAAGGGTGTATAGTAACAAATTTGATTAGTCCACTTTGAAACCGGTTAAAGTAGACTAGTTCATTCCGGTGATACTACAGATAGTAAGAAATTACATCACAACAAACGGTATCTAAAATGGCAGTGAATGCAATTTGAAAACAAGGTGAAAAACTGAGAAATGAATATGAATAAAACAACACACAACTTGAAAGAAAGACCAACATACATAGGACGAAAAAGAAACCAAAACAGGTTCAAAATTAAGGTCCAAACTCATGGGAAACACATTACTCTGCAGATGAAAGCTGAAACAACCTCAATACCCAACATCAAAATCAAAGTGAAACAACATTCAAGCGAATTTCCGCTTCATTTACTCCTAGGAACACGAATTATTAAATTAAAACTTGCAGTATTTTAAAAAGTGAAACAAAATTCAATCAAGCAAACAGGGCAAAGAGTAAAGAATTGTTTTCTATGCATTTATGAATTTGTGGATGAAATTGGAAATTGCTAAGAATAGAATTGAAAGAGAAAGGAAAGAAAGAAGGAACATTTTCGTCACAAGCAGAACAGAGAGCAGCCTCGTCGGCGGCGCAGAAGAGAATGGCAGCGGCGCTCTCGCAAACGTCGCAAATGGTTCGCATTATCTATTCTGTTTCTATGCTCTTTGACCCTTCTTCTTCAATTGTTCTTCAATTCCTCAAAACTTCACATCATCTTAATTTCTTAACTGCTTCCTTAACAATTCTATTAATATGCTGAAAATCACTTGCGCAATACTCCCACACCGATGCGAAGTCGAAAAATACTTCAAACCAAACTAAGCATTAGAAAAATATATATATATGAAAAAATGATTAACTTTTTCTTAAAATTAAAATCAATTTATCTACTATTAGAAGGAAAACAATTCAAATAATTTATGCATAAATTAAGTTTAATTTTTATTTTCTATTCTAAAAACTCTTATAAATTATTCCACCAAACAAACCATGAATTGGTGTCGAAATAATTATTTTTAAAATTAAAATTTGCCAAATTATCTGTCCTGAGATCTCCCCTAATCACATGTTAATAACATAAATTTCAAAAAGTAGTTAACGCAGAAATTTATTGTTATACTTTATATTGTGCATTTATTATTTGTCCATCAAATATTTAATGTGTGCTCAAATATTTTTGGTGGATTAGAAAAAATAAAAAATAAAAAGAATTTTGAGCGTGTTTAATTTATTCTAATTTAAATGCTTTTTTTTATCATTTATGAAAATAGTTGCATTTAGAAATATATTAATTTTCTTATGAACATATTTTTTACACGGTTAAAAAATCCAAAATAATTTCAACTATAACGTTTAAAAATTATTACAGTAATAAATAAACTTATCGCGCATCAATATATTATTAGATATTATAATATAAACTTTATAGCATCTATTATTCTAATTGAATTCATTTTAAACTATATGTTTCGTAACTTTTAAGATGATCTTTTACAAATTAATTATAATAATAATAAAAGAAATCGTCATACCAGCTTTAATAAATTTGAATCGTTTAATTAAACTAAAATATTTTAAATGTTAAATAATTTGAAATAAATGTATTTTAAGTTTAATATACTTGATCTTTTTATCAAAATACAGTATTATGTTATAATTTTTAGTTAAATTAAATATATATATATATATATACACACACAAGTGTGTGTTTAATAAATTTGATGGTTTTTATATTTTATAGTGTTTGAATATATTGATTATTTTACAAAATTTCCTTATAGTTTAGAAAGATAAAAAAATAACTAATAAAATAAAAATAATAATAAAAACATTAGAAAATGTATATTTTCACACTTATAGCTATGGTAGTTGTTTTAATTTCAAGTCTATTGGAAGAGTATACTAAAGTTCATCGCATTTAAAACATTGTCCATTTAGAAATTCCAAATTCTATATCAATTTTATTCTTAAAAGTGTCTCCAATGAATAAAGGATGAAGTGTATTTAAAACTTTTAGTCTTAACTCCTAAAAAATATGAAATTATTGAAGATACAGGAACAAACTCCTAACCAATATAGTTTGTTTTTTAAATACTTTTATATTCCTTAATTGAAGGTTGAAGGGACAATTAAAACTACTTTTATATTCCTAATTAAAATTACAATTAGAAATAACGTGAATATTTTAACTTAAAATCTTATAAAGATAACATTCTTACTAGTTGAAATATTATTTATTATGAAAATAGAAAAATAATTTAAAAAACTGATAAATTAATATGTTTCATGCCATCAATATATGTATTTATTTTTATTATTACTAATTACAAAAAAAAATAAAAGTAAGAGTCAAATTAAAAACTTTAAATAAATAAATTTTAAAAAATCAGAATAATACACACCAGTAAAATAACAAAAAATTAACTTAATGTATACAAAATGAAATAACATAAATATAAATTTAATTAAGAAGATCAATCACGAGACAAATTAAATAACATAACTATAATAACTGAACATAAATTAAATAATATAATTATAATTTAATGAAAGATTGAATGATAGTATAAATTAATAAGGAGTAATGTATATAGTTAAAGATAACTTAAAAAATAGAAGTACACAAAAAAAATAAAAAATATATATATATATATATATATATATATATATATATATATATATATCATTTAAAATAAATAAAATATTAATAAAATACTCATAGAAAAAGTCTGATGGTAAAGAGAGAAAGAGAGAAAAAAATTGAAGAAATAAAGGGTGGGACATGAAGTATTTATAGAGTATTTTTTTTATACATAATGCAAGTTAGGAACTTCCTTCTTATATATTTTTTAAAATAGTTATTTTTTATTTTTTTAAATTAATTTTGATTGATTTATTTATTCAAACTCTATTTAATAAAACATAAAAGTTCTAACAAATTTAAATATAAAATTTTCTAGTACTTATATTGAGAATAAAGATAAAATACAGTTATTAAAATTGAAGATATGGATGAATATCAAAATTTCAGTTAAAATAATAAATGATAATGCATAAGTAATAACTTTTGAACAGATACTTATGATATTTTAAAAAAAAAAACACCAGTTTGAATGATTAAATCACTTGAATTGTTTTTGTGCAGATGTTATGTAAAATAATGTACAGATACAATTAAATGAATTTGTAAAACGTCACTTTCTTAAGAAATCAGTGGAATTTGTATAATGTGTAATGTAAAATATAATCTAAATGGTAAAATTAAGAGACCAATCATTTAAGTTTTGATAAAACTTCGTTTACAAATTGTTTACATTATTAAGCATAATTAAATTACATATTTAAATTAATTTTATTTATTAATAGATTGTTGATGTGACTTAGTTATCTTAAATAAGATAAGTAAATAATTCTTATTAATAGTATACTTAGAAAATGATTTTAATTACCTATTTTATAATAAAATATTAGTTTAATTAAGTTTTAAATACTTCGTATTTTCAATTAAGTCTTTATTTTCATTTTATTAGGTATTCAATTTTTTTATATATATTATCATTTGATTTTGTTAAGAACAAAACACTTTTATTATTATTTTTATCTTTTTAATGTTTAATTTTTAATTCACTAGTCAACTCATTCATTTATTATCTATTTTCATCAAACTTGTTAGTCAATTCGATCCTCTCTTTTCTAAAATTAAATTGACACAGAAATTAAAAAAATTAAAAAAGTAAATAGTAAATTGACTGACTAGTTAGAGAAAGTAAACAAATAATTAAAAATAAGCATTCAATAAAATACTTTTAATAAAAAATTAATTAAAATATTTTAATTTATGAGTTAATATTCAATCTAAAATATTTTCTATTAAGTGTGAAATTAGTTTTGGTAAGATTTAATGACAATATCCAGCATATAAAACAACCTAGAAATTACATAACTCAGATCTTAAAGCCATCATAACAACCATGTCAACAATTGAATGATGTTCCAACTTCAAGTTTTATTTTGTTGCGTTTTTCTTTTTGGTTTGAAACTTTTAACTTAAACTTGTAAGTACTTTAAGCTGAGCACTTGAAATAATCATCAACAACCAAACAATTGTTTTCATCTAAATAGCGACTTTTCAAACACACCAGACGATTGAAGTGGACAAAATGAAAAAAAAATAAAAATATATATATAGATGATTGAAGATGTTGGAACCACAAAGATTCAAAGGTGTGTACATCCATTCACAGCCACATGTTGGTGCCTTTCTCTCATCGTTTCTGAATAAAGAAAATGGAAAATTAAGTGAAGCAAAACCACAAATATGTGGCTTAAGATTGTGTACATCACCAAAACCATCACTAAATGGAATATCATGCTCCCTACTTCTGCACCTTGACCTTTCTACATTCTCTATGGTCACTGACCAGTGTTTATTTTATTTATTATATTTTTAGGTTTATAAAATAAGTTATTTTTATGAATTTTTCCACAATTTCTGTTTAATTTTGATCGAATATTTCATTTTGTACATGTTTATTTCTTATTCTTCTTCTTTACATTTGATTTATTTATACAATTCTCAATTAACATGTAAAATGGAAACTTCAGTTGGATAAAAAACTAATTTTATAAAAAAAGTAAGAATTGAAGCAAATGTGAATTTTTTAAGTTATGAAAACTTAAATCGCGGAAAAATTAGATTCATAAAAGTCATAGACAATAATTACAGGAAGCTACAGATTAATGTTTTTCCATAAGGGCACAGACAATTCTTTCCTCCTTTTAATTCCTACTTTTTTCGGTGATGCTTTCAACATTTGGGAATATTTGGCGAAAAAAGTAAAATGATAAAAAAAAAAAATACCAAAACATGTTGTAATGTCATGTGTTTATCCCTTTCTTATTTGATTTAGGTTCATTTCCACTGTTTATAATGGTTAGAAGCATACACTTAAATTCTGTTTTGAAGTTCTAGATTCATTGTAGAATTCATATTTCAGAATATATTTTTTATGTGAAATATATTCTGAAATACATATTTTAGAATATATTTCTAAATTCAAAAATAATTTCTGAAATGTATAATATAAAACAGAAAATATATTTTGGAATGTGTATTCTAAAAATATATTTCAGAATAATTAGAAATATATTTTTTATGGAGGTACAACATCAATGTAATGAAAACTAGCTCTGGCCCAAAACACTTGTATATGGGCTTTCAAATAACTTCTGCTTTTTCTTCTTCACGTCCATATTATCTCTTCACACTCCATGATTTACAAAATGATGCATAAATAATATATCGGAATATATTGTATATTACTTAATTTAAAGTTTTCAAAATTATACAATTTATAATATCATTATGAATTAAGTAATAAAAAACAATATTATGTAATTTGGAATATGATTTCATATCACATAGTCTCGAACATGATCAGGGAGTATAATATGAAACATGATCACATAATATGGAATATGACTATGCAATTTGGAATAAACTTACACAACTTAAAATATGATTACATAATATAAATTAAGATCATAGAATTGGAGACATGGTTTCAGATTAGATAATTTGAGAAAATATTCAAAATTTCATAACATTAAACAAAATTATATTATATACTTATTTATTACATAATCTAAAATATAATTTTAAATTATATAATTCATGATATAATTATTTTAGATTATATACTTTATATGTGACCATATATAGATATTAGCACTTAAAACTTATAAGATGGAGTCAGTTATAAAGTAAAACTAAAGCATATAAACCTATTTTGTTTGGTATTATTTATTGCTTACTTTATTTTTAACTAATGTTATGATTAGTCTTTGTTTCATTTTTTTCTTTTCCAAATTAAACCTGCTAAAAAGTTAAAATCCAAGGTTTCATATATGCATCTCACTTTACTAAGCCTAAGATTGATTCCAAGATCTCAGAGAAAAGAGGGGAAATTACCAAATGTTGCAACGTTTGGAAAATGTAAGAGAAAAGCCTGCATCTGACAAAAACATGGACAACCAACGCACAAAAACACATGCGACCCAGTCTTTATTAAAGCCAATCTCTTTCCACTTTAATCTAAGTTCTGTTCTGCTTCAGTCTGTTAGCATTTTTTTTTTTTGCATGTGCTGATGTAAAAGGTGTTAGTCTGGATTTCGTCGTTCGTAAACTGTACCGTGATTTATTCTTAATTTAACATTAGGCATAAATTATTACTTTTTTACAGCTCGCGAATATATAATTTTATTTTAATTTGTTTTATAAAATTTTGATTATACTTTCTTTTCACTTGTTTAAAATTAATGTTTTTCGCTGTTCATATATTATTCAATTGTTACAACATATACACGAGAATAAGGACAGACCTTGATTATATGTTTTAAGTTTAATTTTAATTTTAAAGGAATTAGAGTTACTTAATTTTAGTAATGTTTATGTAATTTTCTCTGCATAAAATTTAATTATATAGTCAAAATGGTTATTTTTCTACATTTATTAGGGGGAATTTTAATACTGTTAACCATCATTTATTTTAATAGTTGTAAATAATGAACAACTACTTACTAATTATCCCTTACATCCGTGTCCAATATTTATAGACAACCGAGTTTATTTAAATGATTTTATTGATTACAAAGTATCGCTGATAATATTTGTGAATGTCATAACCACTGAAAAAACTTTTAAAAATAAAATTGACTGGATTTTATTTAAGATAAACAATATATAACAATAAAAAAAAAATAGTCATATTTCTGCCACAAGTGGAATATTTAAATTCACTTTATCGTCAACCGTTGTAACAAGTGATTCTACAGCTAGGAAAAAAAAACTACATGCCATTGATGAGTTCAATTAGAACTTAAGTGTAAAATTCCCTACATTTTCTTAGAAAAAATAATTTTCTAGGTACACTAGTTCTCCACTAGTATGATGTATTATACGAAATACTTAATGTTCTGATAATATATCAGTTTTCTTTTTCAAATAAATTCATCTACTAATTGTAAAACGAGATAAGTATTGGAAATTAGCTGAATTTTACTATTGGATAATTGAAAAAACTAGACAATTTACATATAGATAATTATTTACGGATTAGTATTAATATATGATCTTCTTCTACACTTACATCAATAAGATAAGACAATATATATACTGGTTTAACTGAATTTAACTTTTCTTAATAAATGTGTAAAGAAAAGAAAATAAGAGCTAATTATTGATTTAAACAGGGGGAGAAAGTTGTTGAGATTATATGAAACGCAAAGGGCCCAAAATTCATAGATACGCGTGCAAACCAAAACCAAAATAGAAGAGTTTTCTTTGACTCTTACCGTACCAATCTTTTGCAGTCTCCTTTTTCTGCTTTTGTTGTGACTTTACAATGTGCTTATTAAAACCAATTCCATGCTATGCTCCATCAATCATTATGTCACCAAATGGGAAAGACCTAGTTTTTTTCCTCTTCCTAAAAGCTTTAATCCACAAGTTTTTGATTGGACCTTAGTGTCATTTAATAATTGTAGGTTAATTGATAATGTTAAGTCATACAATAATGAATTCTTTGAGAATCATTTTTCAAGTTAAATCAAATGTAGTTGTGGCCTCCTTGTCACTGTGTGGAAGGTGGACTTAATTTGCGGATGGATTTCGAGATCAATCAAATCAACCCAAATAAAAAGAGTGAAGATTGCTCATAAAAAAAAAAGTGAACATAAAATACACACTCTAACATATGATTTGAATACGAGAAACTTGTGTTGGTAATTTTTTTTATTGTTGTATATTCTTGTAGAGAAAAACAAATCATTAAGAAATCAACTATTCTTAAATATAAAGCCAAATTTACTTATAGATGTACTATTTTCAATAAATTGTTCTTATCGTACGTACTTAAAGTCTAAACTTGCAACCCAAGTAATAATAAATTAATTTAACTGCTAACGGCATATTTTCCAAATGTCATTGATTTGTGTAGGGACTAACAAAACTTATCATATAAAAACATGAAAAACAGATAATGAATAATCAAATCAATGTAAGTAAGTCCAAGATTCAAATGAAAATAGAAGGGTACGTTTGTAATTATATGATAAATGGCTTTTTCAGAAAGGACATTGTTTTGCTGTGCTTAATAATGTTGTGAGTTCCAAACACGAAACAAAGAAAACTAAGGTTTGAAGAAGTCCTCTAGAGAGAGAACAAATGACAATGATTATCATTGACTTGGTAAGATTGTACAGATTCACGGGTAATTGAAATTTCCTGTAATTAGGGTGTGATTAATATAATGTTAATCAAAGAGGCTACAGGAGTTTCAAAAGGTAGAAAACATGTTTATTAACCAGGGTTATCAGGTTAGTTTAATTTTAATTTATGACCTAATTTAATTCAACCTAACTCAGGTCTTATACATATTAATTAATTTGAATAAAATTATCATGATTTATTAGTTTTACTTGGAACTTTTAATTAATTTTTATAAATGTTATATTATTTTTTAATTAAATTGATATTTAATTGTTTAAAAGAAACAAATTTCAAAAATTTTAATCCAGTATAATTTAATCTTTTCAAATTTGAATTGGATTAGATTTTGTTTAAAATTAAAAATAAAAATTCAACCTAATTTAAATCAATATTTTGTTAGTGTGTTGGTTAATGAATTTGAAAAGTACTCCTCAACCCATTTGTTTGATCTAGATATTTATGAATAAGAAACAAGAACATTGTGTGACAAGAAAATGAAGTGGTTGTTGTGTTTTATATATTAGTTTTCTTACAGCCGTGAAACACGTGCACGTGCACGTTCCAAGCCCTTTGTTGCTTTCGACTTCCAATTCTAATTTCTGACACATCAGTTTCTTTCACTGTTTATGCTACAAACAAGAACTGAGACATGTTACTACAAAACAGAAATTAAAATATTAATTCGAAGTGAAGATCAGAGAATGTATTTTTTCCCTTTTTAGGATTATTATCGTGAGTCCAATAAAATTTAGCTTTCTTGTTGGAAGATAGATAAACAAACACAACCATAATCTAATCTGCACCTGCCACAACTTTATTAGGTAATCTCGTAATGTTAAAAGTGGATGGATGATGGAGTTCTATGTAAAAAATATAAAAGAAAACAAGCACAATTGCTTTGGTATGGTAGTTTTGTATGTGAGTGAAATAGACTTTAATGTAATTAATAGTTAAACGTGTCATTTAAATCAAATAACAAATACAGCATAAATACTTTTTCTATTGTCAGTAATTTTATAAGACTAAGTTTAACTTTGTAGAACCAAAAATCCATTTCAAAGTTGTTGAGTTAGTTATATATTTTTTTCTTTATCTTCTCGATGATTATATTTGGTCTCTTTTTATATTAATAATTTCTTTTATATTTTATTTCAAATTTATTTAATATTTTATACTCTTTAAGGTTTTTATATTATTAAGTTTAGAGAGTAAAAAAATTTAACCTATTATCTTGAGATATTCTTTTATTTATATAATTTTTATGGCTTTTTATTTGTATGGATTGTGTGTAGATTGTCCAATTACTTATTAATTTTGTAAAGTGGTTTAAGGTTAATTATCATTATTAATTGCGTTTCAAAATAATTACTTAATTGGTAACTGATTCTCGACAACTATAATGGTATTAACTATAATAGGACCGAGATTGTTTCAGATTGGAATGATGTTAAATAATAATCCGATCAAATTTTCTAATGTTGAGTCTTTAAGTCGTTACCGAGTAACACAAATAGTTATTAAAAAAATAGTATATATGTATTTTTTAAAATATAAATTATATTATAACCATCACGGCACATTTTTTTAATAAATTAAAAATTAAAATTAATAGTTATTTTAGTCTCTTAAATTATAGGAAATAGGTTATAGTACTTAAATGAATAATTGTTTACTATTTTAGTTGCTAATGTTAAGGTTTTATCAGTTAAATCTTTGACTTTAATAACTGCTATTTTATGCACTTAAATTAATTAATGGTATATTTGTTTAGGCAAGAAAGAAAAAGAAAGAAAGAAAATGAAGTGGAAAGTAAAATAATTTGATGAAAAAATTTGCTTACAGTGAGAAAAATGATTATATATATATATATATATATATATATATATATATATATATATATATATATATATATATATATATATAATGTATGGGGATAAATAATATAATATCTTTAATAAAATCAAATAAGGTGTAAATAATATTTTTTTATCCATGTAAAAAATACTGTATTTTCTTTTTTAGAATGGACAAAAAAAATTAAAAGATTTATGAAATATATGTTTAATACTTCAAAATAAACGAGGTCACAGTCTTTGATTATGTTAGTGCGCGATCAATTATTGGTATGGAATTAGTACAACTTAATTAGCGATATTGAGTTTAATGTATGCATAACACATATAATAAATTAATAAATGTTACCATAAATTCCAAGTATTTATGAAGTTTCTTAATTAGCTATGAATAAAATCAATAGATATTTCTCATCCATAATTCAACAACTCAAAAATCAATTAAAAAAATTAAAATCAAATTTATACATAATTAAGTAAGACTTGATCATGTATAGGATACATCATAAAAACACTATCAGAACTTAAATACGATAAAAAAAGAACATCACATTTCATAGACTTAAGTGCAAGTAATTTTCAAATTTTAAATCTTATGTAATATCAATATTTTAAAAATACCTTTATATTTTTTAAATTACATCTTATTCTCAATAAATATAATTCGAGAATAATTGTATAGGGACAAAAATATGAAACAGACTTAATTACTATTTTTGGTCAATACGAAATTAGTTTGTTTTAATTAAATATATAAAATATACGGTAATATATCTCTTCAAATTAAGTCTTCATTTATTCGGGTTAAATATGTTCCTTTAGAAAAATATTGTGTTTGAATGTCTTTTTCTGCCATAAATGAAGACTAACAACTCGTGGTGCTAAACAAATTTATTATTTTAATAAATAAATAGTGGTCACAGATAAAAATAGAAAAACTCATTCATAAATAAACAATATTAGAAAGTGCTATAGTAGTTTATTTATTCACTGTAGTGACCGTTAGACACAAACTTCCAAACGTGAGGATTCTCGCGAATGGATCTTTATCCGTGTGGACGGTTTCATTAAGACATTAACGCTAGTGGGTAGAACTACAACCGCTTTCTCCACATTCCGCACGTGCCTAGGCGGCGTTTGGGTGGCAACCGCTCACACCCTCACTCTTAAATACCCCAATGCCCCTCACCCACGTGACTGAGGACAAGAATTCGTGAGCAAAAAGCAGGGGTACAATCGTCATTTTTCTTCTCCTCCCACCACACCGAGGTAAGAGAAAAAAAAAAACTTAAAAGTCAAATCAAAAAATGAGAAGAAAGGAAAAAAAAAAAATAGAGATGGAAGAAATTGACACCGCATCAGATTTACGCGCCCTCTGGTCCATTCTCAACTATGATGCGTGTGAGTTTCAGACTCTGAGAGAAGAGAGAGAGAGACAGAGTGTGAGAGAGAGAGAGAGGAAGCAACCGAATTCTCTCTCTAACTCGCATTGTGTTCTGTTTCAGATCGCGGTTCGTGATTCGTAAAGTGAAGTTGTTACGGATTCACACTGGTCTATTCCGCACTGAGTATGTTTCTTCTTATTCTTCTTCTCGATTACTATTCTCGCTCTGTTTTTTTTTTTTTTTTTTTTTTTAACAAAATCTGATAGTTACTTAACGCTATGTTGTGGCTTGTGCGGAGCTAACGAAGAAGAATATACTTGCTAAGTTCCAAAAAGTTTACTCGAGGTGATTTCGAGCACTTTGTTGTGAATGAACGTGGCATTTGTTTTGTTTCTATTTCGGTTCGTATCCTATTTCTAAGTTGTGATCACGGATAAAGCAGTTTCAAAAAATAGTAGAGGTTTCAGGTTTGTAAATAAGCTACGTTGTGCTGTGAATGTGAATTAGGTTATCGTTGTTACAGTGTGGCGAAAAGGACGGGGAAGTTGAGAGGTGAAAATCCCTTGGTTTGCAAAAAATGATGTGTATGAGAATGAGCGAGAGAGTGAGTGTTTGTGATGCTTTTGTTAATTGGCCACAACTGAAAATAAAGAGGAAGGGTGAAAAAGCTGAAAACGATGGCCCTGTTATCCTGTTGGTTGGGGACTGGTGATATGTGTCGTGCTGTGCATAACTACCAATTCAGGGTCAATTTCATATTTATTATTATGTAAAACTCTGTTACTTCGTTCTCAAGCGTTATCGGGGTCGCTGCTGTTGAAAGTTTTCTATTGTTACATTACAATTGGTTCATTGTTGAAGGAAGGATTAATAAAAAAGGGAACCTCGCTTTTTATGCTTTGTTTGGCCCCAGCCAGCTCTTTTTTCTTTTTAATTTTTCTTTTCGCTCGCTTCTTCTTCTTTATTCTTCTCTCCATATGAAGCTTAGTACCAAAGAATAAAAGTAAAAGACCTGTATGTCCTTTAATCGGACTAAGCTAAAACCATGATTGATCATCTCTCTTTAGACAGAAGTCTTTTAGGTCGTGATATTTTGCCAACCGCTGATAGTTTATTGATGATTAAAGCGTAATTAATTAGCATTCTGCATTGTGTCGGTCTTTCTTTCGTTGGTTGGATATAAATATAATCAATAGTTAGTTCGCTATTGCTGTTAACGAGTGTTTATTTATCAGCCGAAATTGACGGTTGCTATCTTTTCTGAGTTTGGTAATTTCATGATTATGAATTGTGATTATCTTCCTGCATTTAGTTAAAGGCTTTGTTTTTTTTTTTTTTTCTTAAACTCGGTTCTTTTCTTTTAAATGCTTGCATAGTGGGAAATGAAGAATAACTTTAATAATCACCCACCCCACTTGTCCACTTTTAGGAGTCATGGGCTTTTTCTAAGGTCTGATTAGCTTGTTAATTGGGTCGGAGAAAAGATTGAGACATGGGAGCTATCGCTGGAGAAGAGCTGCTGAAATGGGAGAAGATGCAAGGAGTGAGCGGCCGCGAAGAGAAGATTCTTGTGTCAATAAGGCTGAGGCCTCTGAACGAGAAGGAGGTTGATGCTAATGAATCAGCAGACTGGGAATGCATTAATGATACTACCATCTTGTATCGGAACACACTGCGTGAGGGATCCACATTTCCAAGTGCCTACACATTTGGTAAGCAAATGCCTGTTTATTATTTGGAATTTTTATTGCCATTGAAACTGAATTATTCAGTTTCAGGTGTATACTTGACACTAACAAAGTATTGAGGACTTAACGTGGGTTAGATTTGGTAAATGTATCGCCCTAAACGGTACAGGGATCTCTTTCCCTTACCCGAAGGATGAAATTTAGTTATTTTTACATTTCGATTAGATTAGGATTGCATTGCCTTGACGCACTGCTGCGGCAATGCACTTTTTTCCTAATTTACGTGGTCCGACTTTAGAAAATAATTTATTTTGATGCAAACATTTGGTGGACGAATTAGCACAACTTGCTTAGTGTCAATCCCACTTTTCTTTATTTTATTTCTTAAATCTATTATTATTACGCTTAAAATTGCACTTTGCTTAGTTTTGTTGTATGATAAAGCGTTTCAAAGTTTTCTTTTCAATAAAGGCATTGAACTGGATCTCCATTGATTTTGGGCGGAGTGTTTCTAAACAATTTTTTTTTTTATTCATTGGTGATAGACAAAGTATTTCGGGGTGATTGTGCCACAAGGCAGGTATATGAAGAAGGAGCCAAAGAAGTTGCTCTTTCAGTTGTTGGTGGAATTAACTGTGAGTATATATTGTCACTATGGCTATTTTCTTGTACTCATTGCCCACTCTGACTAATATAGGTATATATATATTCTTTCAGCAAGTATTTTTGCATACGGGCAAACAAGTAGTGGAAAGACATATACGATGGTTGGAATAACCGAATACGCCGTTGCCGATATTTTTGACTATATAAAGAGGGTAACTAGACTACTGTTATACATACATATCCATATATATATATATATATGTCACACACAATTGCATATGCTTGTTTAACTCTTGGCTATCATTCTCCACCAGAGCCCTTATTTATAATATTATTACTAAGTTCTGTTGACACGGTAATTAACTTTTTTAGCATGAAGAAAGAGCATTTATATTGAAGTTCTCAGCAATCGAAATTTACAATGAAATTGTTCGAGACCTCCTCAGTACTGACAACACTCCACTTAGGCTACGTGATGATCCGGAGGTGAATGCCTTTATATTGGATAAAAGTTTAATAAAAAAGATTGCATAATCAACTGTTGTTTTAATGATTCATTATTTTCATATCAGAGAGGTCCCATTTTAGAGAAACTCACAGAGGAGACTCTACGAGACTGGGGGCATTTAAAAGAGCTCATCGCCTTCAGTGAAGGTAAAGGACTTTGCATAGTTTTCTTGTTACAGTTTAGTCAGTAGTATTCTTACTTTATTCTTGCAGCTCAGAGACAGGTGGGAGAGACATACCTAAATGAAAAGAGTTCTAGATCTCACCAAATTATCAGATTGGTATGCGCCTCCCCCTTACATGCTTAAAATATTGTGCTTAATACTTTTTACTGACAGACCATTAACTGAGTTGCAACATTTCAGACAATGGAAAGTTCTGCCAGGGAATTCATAGGCAAAGGCAACTCGGCCACCCTAGTAGCTAGTGTGGTATGTTTACTTTCTTTAAAATTGCCCTCCTATTGTGGGCATTATCAAAGATTTTATAATTATTTAATTTCTTTTTGTTTCTGTGCAGAATTTTGTTGATTTGGCAGGGAGTGAGCGTGCATCTCAGGCATCATCAGCTGGGATGAGACTAAAAGAAGGTTGTCATATAAACCGGAGTTTACTTACTCTTGGGACAGTTATTCGCAAGCTTAGGTTGTCTACTCACTCCTCAGTTTATGGTGTCTTTCTTATTTATGCCATTTCTAATAAAGTTAGAAAATCTTCATTAAATTTATTTAATTTCACAAGACATGTCTTTTAATTTGCTTAATCATATTATTCTAGTTTTTCTTTTTAACCTTCTGGCTATAAGGTTGCTTGGTTTTCTATATGCATGAAACTGACTAGCCCAAATGAGACTATTATAATATCATAGTAGGATAGCGTTTTTATATATAAAGAACTAGAGTAGCCTCTTTAGTTAATTTATATATGAAATCTAGTTAAGATGATGTTTACTTCATCCATCGTCAAGAAATTGTGAGAGATAGGAAGGCAGATCATTATGTACCCTGTGTCTAATTGGAGGTATCTTTACACTAGAAATCTTCTATATGTTCAAAACTTTAATGCAGGAGCTACCCTATAACTGTTTAATAAATCCATTGACGATGTGAATGAATGCAGTAATGGGAGACATGGACACATCAATTACAGAGATTCCAAGTTGACACGTATACTTCAGCCTTGCTTGGGTGGAAATGCTAGGACGGCTATCATTTGCACTTTGAGCCCTGCACGAAGTCATGTTGAGCAAACCAGAAACACACTTCTTTTTGCTTGTTGTGCAAAAGAAGTGACCACTAAAGCCCAGGTTAATGTCGTCATGTCCGATAAAGCCTTGGTCAAGCATTTGCAGAAAGAGGTGGCTAGATTGGAGAGTGAGTTGAAAACTCCTGGTCCCGTTACCTCCAATTGTGATTATGCAACATTGTTGAGAAAGAAAGATCTCCAGATAGAGAAGGTTGTATAATTTACTGTTTGAATTCTTGTGCTATAATGTTTATATTGATTTTTTTTTTTATTTTTATTTTTTTTTGTGATGAGCATGTTTGTATTGATTGTGGACATGTCTTGGGTAATAATCTCTCTTTTCTGGATACTTGTGTTAGTGACCTATACTGCTCCTTTGAATTTATGTATACTATCTGTAAGTAGGAGGACTGCTAAGTGTTAGAGTAGACCTCAAATGGATTTGTTGGCCTCAGTTTGTTTTTTATATTTCTGGATCGAGCAGGGGTTTTCTTTAATATATCTTACTGTTTTTTATGTTTTTTTGGCGGTTAGAGACAGTGATCAACATGTGTCACACGCTCCCTGGAAACACTTGAATGTATCCATTCTATATAGGTTAATAGCCTTATTTTTTGGGGTAAAATTTGATATCTTAGATATAGTTGTATTAATGTTAAATGATACATTTTTCAGACAGATTCATGCTATATTCTGTGTTTTCTTTACTCCTTAAATGTTCATAACATGAATTTCAATCATTCAGATGGAGAAGGAGATTAGGGAGCTAACTAAGCAACGTGACCTTGCTCAATCAAGGGTTGAAGATTTGCTGCGCATGGTCGGAAAGGGGCAGATATCTGGAAAAGTAGTTTATATTTCATAATTTATTACATGTTTGATGTCGTGCCTTTAGATTGGGCTTGTATTTGTTCAGGCTAGCATTATTAATCATCAATCTTAATCTGCAGGAAGGGGAAGATATATGGGAAGATGACTGTTCAGTATCAGAGTCATCGAGCATTTGTGGTCCTCATCATCCTAATACACGCGTTATAGAGTTCAACAACCCTCATTATAATGATGGAGGTAGTGGAAGTAATCCTGATGGTAAGTCCTTGCATATGTATGCCTGTAGTGTAAATAGTTTGATAATAAAGATAACTGCATCGGATTCAGTCATTATACATTTGTGGCTATTTTTGCTTGTACAGAAGACACTGAAGATTACTGCAAGGAAGTTCGATGTGTTGACAATGGAGAGTTAACATCAGCAATATCTGGAGAGGAAAGTGAAACAAGCCAGGAAATATCTTCACATTTGAATGAAGATACTGGAGACAGTCAGGTCCAAGAAAATTCAACACTGCTGGAGCAGAGACTGCAAGATGTACAGTCAACCATTGATTCTCTTGTATGTCCTTCTCCGGATGAACAATCTCCACTGGTCATGTCGGAAAATGTGTCAAATTATAGGAATCTCAAATTAACTAGAAGCTGGAGCTGTACGGAACATCATATGACTGGTTCTCCGGAGTCTGTGGGAGAAATACAGAGGACTCCAGCCAATGGATTTGATAAAGGATTCCCTGGAAGGCCAGATGGTTTACGGAAAAAGTTTCCTCAATTGAATTATGATGGTTCCATAAAATTGTTAAGGAACGGTTCGCAGTCTTCCATGGGAAGTCTTTCTGTGGATGATCTTAGAGCGAGCAGCATCAGAACATCTGCTGATGAGGATATTGGTAGCATCCAGACTTTTGTTGCTGGGATGAAAGAAATGGTCAAACAAGAATATGAAAAGCAGCTTGTTGATGGTCAGGTGAGAATAAGTCGTTTCAGCTATTTTCGTAAGTCCGATCTTTTCATTTTCTCTTTCCTAAGTATGGGAGAGTGTCCACTATTTATGTAATATTGATCACTGATCACATTCATGCAGATAACAGATAAACTTATTATTTTAATCTGTATAAATATGAGTATTAGATTGTGTTGTTTACAGCAACTATAGGTTCTTAAGTAGGAAAACTTTACTCTCGGAATTTCCTTATCTGTTATTTAATGCATGAAAGTTCTTCCTTTTCACTAGCAAATGGTAGTAGAAACTCCAGCTTCCACCGTAACAAGACTTGTATATTGATACTAACAGGAATGGATAATGAGTTAACATAATTATATCTATATGCTGCAAATTATACGTGCTACTGCTGTTCATAATTTCATACAACTTTCCATTTGATGATTAGAAATTCTGAATTTGGAAGGTCATTATTTTAGTCTTGATGATTTTAAAAAACTTATGCTTTTCTGAATTGCAGGACCATGAGGCAGGAAGAAAGAGGAACGTGAAAGATGTAGGTGTGGATCCGATATTGGAGACATCTGGAACTCCTTTAGATTGGTCTCTGCAATTCAAGAGACAGCAAAAAGAGATAATTGAACTGTGGCAATCATGCTGTGTACCATTGACCCACAGGACCTACTTCTTTCTTTTGTTCAGGGGTGATCCAACAGATTCCATTTACATGGAGGTCGAACTTAGAAGACTATCCTTCCTGAAAGAAACATTTTCTGATGGAAACCAGTCTGTGAGAGATAGTCGGACAATCACACTAGCTTCAAGGTTCTTGTCTCTCTTTCTGTCACTTCTGCATGTGTTTCAGTTTCTTCTATATTATTATTCGGAATCCAAATGGGCATATTGGCCAATACAACGAACGAAAAATTTTCTACATGGAACATTGTGACACTGAATTTATGTTGAGAAATAGATCATGACTATTATCCACATATAAAGACTCATCATAACCTACAAAAGACTGTTGCCTGTTTTGTTGATTGCTTCACTTATGGTTGATTTGGTTTATTGCTTTTCGTTGCTCCATGGTGGTTAGCTTATTAACTAGTGTATTTCATTCATATATGCGCTTGGTTGGGAATACAGCGTGAAAGCACTTCGGCGAGAAAGAGGAATGCTTGTGAAGCTTATGCACAAGAGGCTTTCTGATAAGGAGAGAATAAGCCTGTACGAGGAGTGGGGCATTTCATTGGATTCAAAGCGCAGGAGAATGCAACTAGTGAACCGTTTGTGGAGCGAAAATGATATGAACCACGTAATGCAAAGTGCTACAATAGTTGCCAAGTTAGTGAGGTTTTGGGAAAGGGGCAAGGCCCTCAAGGAGATGTTTGGGCTTAGCTTCACACCCCAAATCACGGGCCGGAGATCATCTTATTCATGGAAAAATAGTTCAGCATCTCTCTTATAGTCCTTTCTATTTTTGGCCCGCGCGTGTACAGTGTTAGAGACATTTTATCAGTGCTGATTGATCACACTCTTCAACTTGTTTTGCATTCTTTCAACCATAGAAACGTGAGGATTGCATCTTCATCGAGATAAGATGTGAGTTACTGATTAAGCCACTTTGGGCGGTTTGTCTTGTCCTTTTTTATGGTTTTGTGTATCATCTAACGAGTTGACATTTTTCTCTTCTTTTCTTTACTTTAATTCCTTGGTGCAAGTTTGTTGTGTTGTTTGTTTCTTTGTGAACTACTTTAATTTCTCTCCCTCACTTTGAAGGAAGTCAGTCATGTACTTTTGTATATTACACTGAGACGATCGAATTGTGCCACGAGGCAGAGTAGATCAGTATAGATTATTTTACACAACTGTTATGGATTTGTTCGTGTTTTTAATTTCTCTGGTTGATGAAGTTTTATTGCAGCACTACTATGATTTTTATTTCGATCCCTTCATAGAGACCAACGCCAAGCGTAATAATCTTTTTTCTGGTAAAGCTAGAAATTGCCGGAATAATAATCTATTTCGTGATAATTGCTAGATACAACACATGCAGCTTTTTTAAGTTTTAACTTGAAATCTTGAAGATTGTTTATATATCCAAAATGAGAAGGTGCGAACTTCCAAGAAATAAGTTGTGTGTGATTGTGTTGGATTTTTGTAATTTGGGTGCTATGTACTCACTAAAGAAATATGCTTTTAAGGTGTTTTTATTTTTGGTTTTAAATTAATACTTGTAAACAAAACTTATTTCTTGAGTGATATAAAGAAAACAGAGTTTCACTTCCATTTTACTCCATTCAAACATGATCATCTCATAGGGATTGCAATTTATTTTATCTCCATGAGATTTACTATTTATTTTTTGGAAAAGCGATGGTATTTCTTATCCGAGAGTTAAAAAGCTATTCTTCAAAGTATTGAAATATATTTAAAGAACAAATACTTTTCACCTCTAACCATGTGTTTTAAGAGACAAAGTTAAATGTACACCACGTCACCATGTTTGTATCCATGAAATTTACTGGGCATAGTAATAAAGTTAAATGAGAATAGGTTCTTGACATTTTATATTACTGGCATCCTCGTTGATTCTTTGCATTGGAAAATGAACTGCAACTTAGACAACACATATTATAACGTCTTCTTTGCTTTTATGGATGTACTATTCCCTATGATTGAAAAGCGAAGTTGGTTTCTATTTGTTTCCACCTATGTGAGAAGATGAACGATGACAGAAAGACCCTAACGTATTATAAGAAAGACAGGCATTGGAGAGGTTGAAGGCCGTTTATAAGAAGCAGGGTTGATTGCATTGTTCTTGGTTTGCATTTCTTCTTGCTTGGCTTCTTTCTTCTTCTAGCTTCATTCTCATTATTCTTCCTTCTTCATCCTCTAAAATCATTACTCACTGTGTTTACTTGGTTTGAAAAAACGTTGTTTATTCTCTTTGTCTTGGTTCATTCGTTGTCGTGATTGTTCATGTGGTAAATAAATTTATCTGTGTGTGATTTGAGAAGCATACAATCAATATAATTGTTTAAAACTTTGAGCTGATCAATTATGTTAGATATAATGTGATCAATATAATATAATAAAATAATAATAATAATAATGTAAATATTAATAAAAAAATCGTAATAATGAATAATCAAATAATAATATTATTAATATTAATAATAATAATAAAATTATAATTTGATAATGAATTAAAATTAGTTTATAGATATAAAACTTATTTTTCTTAGCAATTAAGTAATTGTACGTTAAAAACTTAAACTCAATATTATTAATTAAACTATAATCATTATCTACTATTTAATTTCATGCAGATATGTAAAATAATTTATTTTATTTTTATTTTATTTTACAATTTAATTATCAATAATAATAATACTAATAATATATTATATTAAAGAAAAAATTGATTATGTCGTATTTATTTCGAGTCTTGATTAGTTTAATTTTAAATTTAAACGATTGATCCGAACAAATTTTGTAGTGGTGTGAGACAACAATGAAGTCATCCAACTCATTACCCTTACTTACCTAAATGCGTACATGCTATCATTAAAAAGAATAATTAACGTAACTTTATACTGGAAATAATAAAGAAATAAATAAAGTCAAAATTAAAAAAAATATATATTCTCTTTAGAAGTGAGTGTAATGTTGTTAGGTTGAGAATTCAGGCAAGTGATTCTATCTTGTATGATGTTAAAATGGTTTTGAATATTAGCAAAACGTCCTCTAATGAGATTTTTATTAGATGCTTGTTGAGACTCTCATGGATTATCAGTGTCACCTTGGTGTAAGCATGATATATGTTCTTAATATAGAATTGTTCTCAGCTTAATTAACAGGAACCTATTATTGATTTTTAGGGTAATTTACTAAACACGTGATTAGTTACGACATCACGTCTAAGTAACACCTAAAATACACTTAAAAATGTGATTATACCATATTTGGGCATTTTCCATAAATCAATACATATAAAAGCCTAATAAAGATGGTAGAAATAAGTGATTGTCTCAAAATAAAATATTAGCTTTTGTGCTTATGTTTCTGATGTCGAATATCACCCTTAATTATTGACTTGAATATCGTATTATTGTAAACTAATAAAAGTTGTTTTTTCTTATTTGTTTTAGTCCTGGATGTTATTTATTTATTCAGATTGTTTTTTATTATTAATAAATAGTCCAATCAAAAATTTCAATTTTAAAAATGTAATAATATGACATTTTTTATTAAAAATTGATAGATTTTATTGAATCTTAAAAGAATGTATTTTTTACAATTAATTGAAAAACTTAAAAGAAAAATGAAATTGTATACCTTTTATTTACTTTTGTGAAGTTAATATCTAACTACCCAGAAAGAAGTGAATCTCAACCATTGAAACAAAACTCCATTTTTTCTTAAAACTCATGATGAAGGCAGATTAAGGTAATAATTAGTGAGGCTCTAGCCAATCTCCATTTATAATTTGTTCCAATAGAACATTTGTTTCGTGTACATTTGATTTTCTGCTGACTTTCTCTTGGTTAGAGTACAAATTCCATCTATTTTTATTGTCTTTCTTAGAAAAAAATTCTCATCTTAAATACATATTTATTGATCAAAATCTTTATTTTTTAAGTATACAATACCATTAACTGAATAGTAAAGATTTGTTTTTTTAATTTATAGTCATGTTTTTCTTTAAAGTAATAACAAAATGTATGTCAATTATAACTAAGTTGCTTGAAGAAAACAAAAATGTAAATTTTAATTAAAATTTAGAGAAAATAATATTATAAATTTAGATATTTTTGATCGAGTTTAACTTTTTATTTTATTAAATATTTAAAATTTTTATATTTTTCAATTAAGTTACGTGTTTTCTAATTTTGTCGTACTTGTAAGTAAGTAAAGTTTTTTAAATTAATATAAAGCAATATTATGGTTAATATAAAATAATAAATAAATTTATATTGTTTTAATTGAAAACATTCTAAATAATAAGGTCATCAAACCCTTCAATAATAATCACCTACAACAACTAAAAGTCTCTTCATATCTAATCATGTTTTTAATAAAAATAGTAAGAGGCACTTGTTATTTTATATTAACCACAGTATTTTTTTATATTTATTATAAATATAACCTTCCATTTATAAGATAACAATTATATCACTCAATAAAAGAATTAAATAATAAGAACTTAATTAAAAATATAAAAATTAAATTCAAAATGTTTAAATTTATTTATGAATTTCTTAGAATCTAAGTAAGCATAATATTTGAAATAAATTTAATTCTTCAAATAATCTAGTATGACATTATATTTAAATTTAATTCTTCAAATAACCTACTATGTTGGAAAACAGAATAGGTTCATGCTCCTGATCAGAGAAAGTATTTTAGTGCATCAAATACTTCTGCCTGATCTACATTATCTAAATAAAAGAAAGAAAAAACTAAAACTGCATGAATGATTTTGGTCTGGGACATTCTTTTTATGTAAAATGTCGTTATCAACATTCAATATGGACAATATAATAACAATTTAATGCGAATTTTAAAAGCGAAAATTTTAAAATAAATCAAGCTTGGATATTTTTTAAAATAAAATATTTTAAAACAATCATCTAATTTTTGTTTATAAATAATATAACTAATTATTTTTAAAATAATTAACAAAGTATTACAAATTGAAAATAGAAGAATAATTTACAAAAGAAACGAGTAAAAAGAATGCGAGATTAGATTATTCAATTACAGTTTTAATTATTAATCGAAAGAAATTTTTTGAAATTAGTGTATTCTTTTTGTGAAATTTTTAAAATTGTGTACTTTTTTTGTGTGTGTAGGGGTTGTATCATATTGTTATGAATAAATAGTATTATTGTACGATTTTATTTAAGATGACGTGAAAAAAAAATAGGATCCTATTTTAAAAAATGAAACTGTGTCTATAGACGTGAAGTTAATTTGAATGAAAGAATAATTACTTATTATGAAGAAAAATTACCTGATGTGAAGAAAATATATATAAACAATAGTTAAATAAAAAAAATGTGTTTTATATAGTGAAAATTTCAATTATTTCAATAGATTAGTTTTAGAAATTTATTTATATTTTTTTCCTACTTAATACTACTTCTGCTTCTTCTTCTTTTTATAAAAATAATCTTTGTTGTAATTTTATAAAAATTTTCAAACTACTTTCATTTTTTTTAATAAAAATTCCTAAACTTATTTAGATTTTTTTCTTTCTTAAAACTACTTCTTACTCTTTCTTTTTTTTTTATAAAAATAATCATTGATGTAATTTTATAAAAATTCTCAAACTACTTTTATTGCTTTTTTGAAAAAACTAACCAATTTATTTTCCTCATTTTTAAAAAAAATTTAATCTTCTTTTTAATTCTAATAATTTAAATTATATAAAGTTTATCTTTTTATTTAACTATCTTATATAAATTTTCTTCACAACAACTAGTAGTCATTTTTTACATTTTTTAATTACTTAACAATAATTAATTTCAATAATTACTTATTCAAAAAGAAGAGTCTCTGCTCTTTCCCAAAATAAAATCGTGTACTATTTTAGTTAAATAATTAATTAATTGATTAATTAAAATTTTAAACTATTGATTTTAGGGTGATTAATTCTTTCACCTTTCTTATCTTCTGTTTTGCACTTTGTATTGTCTTGTGCAGATAAAATTAGTGCTTAATAGATGAAGCCCTTCTGAAAATAATTAAATGTTAATTGTTATTAAGTAATTGAAATAAATGTGAAAAATAACTATCTATAAATTTTTGTATGTAAAATAGTTAAATAAAAAGATGATTTTATATAAAATTTAAATTATTTGAATTAAAAAAAGGTTAATTATTTGGATTCATATATAATAATTAAAATTAATTGTTATTAAGTAATTGAAATAAATGTGAAAAATAACTATCTATAAATTTTTGTATGTAAAATAGTTAAATAAAAAGATGATTTTATATAAAATTTAAATTATTTGAATTAAAAAAAGGTTAATTATTTGGATTCATATATAATAATTAAAATTAATTGTTATTAAGTAATTGAAATAAATGTGAAAAATAACTATCTATAAATTTTTGTATGTAAAATAGTTAAATAAAAAGATGATTTTATATAAAATTTAAATTATTTGAATTAAAAAAAGGTTAATTATTTTTAAAAAAATGATGAAAATAATCTGGTTAGTTTTTTTAAAAAAAGAGTAAAAATAGTTTGGATTTTTTATAAAATTACATCAATAATTATTTTTATAAAAAAAAGTAAAAGAGAAAGAAGTAGTTATAAAAAGGAAAAAAATCTAAATAAATTTAAGAATTTTTATAAAAGAAAAAAATAATAACAGAAGTAGACTAAGAATTTTTATAAAATTACAGCAAAAAATATTTTTATAAAGAAAATAGTGGAAGTCGTTTTAAAAAGGAAAAAAAAAATTAAATAAGTTTTAAAACCTAACTCATTCAAATAATTTAGATTTTCACTATATAAAAATTATCTTTTTTATTTAATTATCTTTTACGTATATTTCCTTCACATTAAATAATTTTTGATAATTATTTTTTCATTCAAATTAATTTATTATTTATTTTAATTATTTAATAAAAATTAATTTTAACTATTATATATTTAACAAAATTCTCAAAATTGTATCATTATAAATTAATTATATACAAAATTAATCATTAATTAGTTAATTAAAATAATATCTTTGTTGTTCGAGTCTATTCCTTAAACTAATATCGTGTTTTACCCCGTTAGGAAAAATGAAAAAAGAAGTATATTATTTTAAAAATTTTATAAAAAAAATACATTAATTTAAAAAAGTAATCGAATATGAGTGTTGTTTTAGGAGTACTAAATCATCAAGTTTGTTTGACTGAAGAGTGAAGAGTCATAGAAAATGACGTGAGTGTGTGAGATAAGATAGCGACAGGGAACAAGCTTGCTCCTAATTCCAATTATATATGGTCACTATTCTTCTCAACAAACTGTATCATCCTCTTCAACAAAGATGGCTGTGGACCAAAGTTCTGTTCCTCAAAACAAACCCAAAACAAACAACTTCGCTTTAGCTTGTGCCATTTTAGCTTCCATGACTTCTATCTTACTAGGTTATGGTGAGTTTCACTACTGCTACGCTTATATACTATTCCAACTTAATTTGTTTCAAAAATAAATGTCAATTTTAATCACTACAGATATTGGAGTGATGAGTGGAGCAGCTTTGTACATACAACGAGATCTCAAAGTGTCCGACGTCCAAATCGAAATCCTCAATGGTATCATCAACCTCTACTCGCCGGTCGGCTCTTTCATCGCCGGCAGAATCTCCGACTGGATAGGTCGCCGTTACACAATTGCGCTCGCCGGTGTCATCTTCTTCGCCGGAGCAATCCTCATGGGATTCTCCCCTAACTACGCGTTTCTCATGTTTGGCCGCTTCTTCGCCGGCGTCGGCATCGGCTTCGCCTTCCTCATCGCCCCCGTCTACAACTCCGAAATCTCCCCTACCTCCTCTCGCGGCTTCCTCACTTCCCTCCCTGAGGTTCCTGTTTCTCTCTCCTTCCAATCATGTTCCAGTTACTTTAAACTACTCTGTTCATAGCTCTGCATAAATAAGAATTTCAAAATTTCAATTCAAAAGTTAAGTTCAGTAGTGTTATGAAATGGAGTGAATTGTTTTATCAAATTAGAGATAAACTATGCACTTGAACTCAACTGAACTGTAACAAACTATTTTTTTCATTGATATAAAAATTGTTTGAGTTCAGTTTGGTTCTCTCCGATTCATTTGGATTAGTTAAGATGAAACAACCGTTCAATTTAAAATTATTTGAGGCAATATGTTGTTTTTCAGATATTTCTGAACGGAGGGATTCTAGTAGGATACATTTCAAACTACGGATTTTCGAAGCTGCCGCTTCGGCTGGGATGGCGGCTCATGCTGGGAGTGGGAGCCGTTCCAGCCATTTTTCTAGCCGTGGCGGTGTTAGCCATGCCGGAGTCACCGAGGTGGCTCGTGGCGCAAGGTCGATTAGGCGAAGCCAAAAGAATTCTGTACAAAATCTCCGACTCGGAGGAAGAGGCTCGGCTAAGGCTAGCCGATATAAAAGAGACGGCTGGGATCCCTCAGGACTGCGACGACGACGTCGTATTAGTGACCAAGCAAAGCCACGGGAAAGGCGTATGGAAAGAGCTTTTCCTGCACCCTACGCGCGCGGTTCGCCACATCTTCATCGCGTCGCTCGGGATTCACTTCTTCGCCCAAGCCACGGGCATCGACGCCGTCGTTTTGTACAGCCCCAGGATCTTCCAGAACGCCGGAATCAAATCGGATAACTACCTTCTCCTCGCGACTGTGGCGGTTGGGTTCGTGAAAACCGTTTCCATTTTTGTTGCCACGTTTTTGTTGGACCGGGCCGGGCGGCGCGTGTTGCTTTTATGCAGCGTTAGTGGGCTGATATTCTCGCTTGTGACACTGGGCGTGAGTCTCACCGTGGTGGGCCATTCTGGGTCGACGCTGAAGTGGGCCATTGGGCTGAGCATCGCTGCGGTGTTGGCCTACGCGTCGACTTTCTCGATTGGGTCGGGGCCCATCACGTGGGTGTATAGCTCGGAGATTTTCCCGCTTAGGTTGCGCGCGCAGGGAGTGGCTATTGGGGCCGTGGTGAATAGGGTGACGAGTGGGGTGATCTCAATGACTTTTCTGTCCCTCTGTAAGGCCATTACCACTGGGGGTGCGTTTTTTCTGTTCGCTGGTATCGCTGTTGCTGCGTGGATTTTTCACTACACGATGCTCCCCGAAACACGTGGGAAGACTCTTGAGGAAATTGAAGGGTCTTTCGGTCATTTCTGGTGGAACCCTAAACCCAAAGGACTTCACAGTGCTGACGGCGACACCCAATTAAGGAGCAGTGCCCAAACTTCCACAAACGTGGATTAGGATAATAACCTAACTTCTATTTTATTACCCTTATGATACGTGTTTAGCAAAGGAGTTGTATTTCTATCTGTTATTGGAGTACTTCATTCACTAAATATTTTTCATAAATTATATTATAATTAAAACTGTAATGATAATTATATAATTTGAATTTATAATAAATAATTAAATTGTTATACAAATTATATTTAGATTAAAATGAATTAGATAGTTATAAAGTATTATTGTAAATTTACACTACTAGTGAATCAGATATTATCTTATCATTACATTAGGAAGTCTAATGAGAGATAAAATACGATAAAACGTTCTATTGTTAATTAAAGGATAGAAGTGACAAAATCAATTTAGATGGACAAAATCAATCGATCAACTCATTTAAAAACGTGACGCAAATTCGGACCTAGTTAGTTTCTCTTCATTTTAACTCTATTCTCTAATTAGTTTAAGATCTGACGGCTTCTACCTGAACCTCTTGCTGTACCTCCATAGTTCAAAAAATACAAAAATACTTTTTCAAAATTTATATTCTAAATTACATAATTTAAATATAGTTTTTTATATTCTGAATTATATAATTTAAAATATAATTTTTTTATATTTCAGATTTTAGAATATAAAAATTTGTATTTCAAATAGAATAAAAGATTAAAAGAAATGCAATTTAGAAAATAGAGAAAATAAGGAAAATAAAATATAGTTCTAATTTTTATATGGAGATGCAGAAAGAAAGTATGGAGGTCCAGGACAAGCCGTCTTGAGATCTCTGTCATTTTGCAAGTGTTGTATATAATACGGGGACAGCTGCCTTTTTAAAAAGACCTTTTAAAACAGGATGGAGTTTTAATCATTTTAAAAAATGACATTAGTCACAGATGGCGTCGCCATCCCTGGCACAGACTACCTTTTATTATAAAATTATGTAGAGATCCAGGTAAAAGAAATAGTATTTTTTAAAGTTATCTTAGAGTAAAATACTTCACAAAAAATAAGAGAAAATATGCTACAATACACGTTCTGATAATTAGCTACAGTTCACATTACCAAAAAATAATATTGACCACATCTTCAAACTTATACCGCTTTCAAAAGTCCCAATAAGGTGAATGTCCTGAAAAGGTTATGCATGATTCAAAAGAATAAAGAATATGGCAGTTACTGGGCAAAAATTGCTTCAAGAAAGAATTGCTTTAAGGGCATCCTTCACGTAAGAATATTTGAATGTGAAACCCAACTTCTTAGCTTGAGTAGGAATCACTCTCTGCCCTTCTAAAACCTACAAAGAGAAGTTAAAGGTTCATTTAAACGAAATGATGCCAGTAGTTAAGTAAACTGAGGACAAATTAATTAACCAGAGATTATTCCTTACCACAGAAGCACCTTCTCCAAGGACAGCCTTCAGTGCAAAATCCGGTACCGGCAGCCATGAGGGACGAGCCAACACATGTCCCAGCTGGTCACACAATTCTGCCAATCGCACAGGATTCGGTGCAGTTCCATTGATAACACCTAAACAAACATGATTCATGATAATGAAACAAACTAAACAGAAAATATATCCATGATTTTGCCTAGAAAATATCTAGAGTTGTTAGGGGTAAAATCTCAAAAGGAATAACATAATTTAACCGTGTAATTGCGGCTGGAGGTATTAATGTAAGAGGAGGAAAATGGGTAATCCTATGATAAAGAAGTCTATGCTATAACCAATATCAACTGTCCATTATTCATTTGCATTTTTTTAAAGAATTTTTATAAATTCGATTTGGGGATATGGGAGTGAATAATTCACCTTTGTAAGATGGATTTGATAGTGCTTCATATATCAAATTGACAATGTCATCCAAGTGAATCCAGGAGAACCTGCAAGAAAGAATAAAAGGAACTCAAGTACTCAACTACGACATCTACCATGAAATTAATACAAACTACACATCTTATTAGTAACATTCAAGCTGTAAAAAAGGGTTATTTTTGGATTTTACAAAAGACACCAGGTTGGAGTGGGAATGTCTTAGAATGGGCTAAAAATACTACGTAGTACATCTCTTACAAGCCAAAGAAACTGAGTGAAATACCATTGTTTTCCAGAGCCGAGAGGTCCACCAGCAAACAATTTGAAGAGAGGTATCATTTTAGCTGCAGAGACTCAAGATGTTATTATCAGTTTAACCCAACAATATCATGAATTTTCAATATCAGATGATATTTCTTTAGGACATTAAAAAAGAAAAATACTTGTATTACAAATATATTTTGTTTCAAGATCATATTTAATATAATCACGTATTAGCCTAAGGGCATAAGTGGACAATAATAATATAGGATATCAAATACTATATTTAAGTCCATAATTTGCACTTTAGAAGTCAAACCTAGTGCTCCACCGTCTTTACCAAGAACAACACCAATGCGAATTAGAGTCAGTCTAACATCTCCGTTTACCTTTAGGGCTGTTGATTCCCACTCCCTACAAACCTGTACAGAAGGGGCATTCTTGGTCAATGCAATCTAGAAGCTACAGTTGGACATTGTTCCATATATTTGAATAACATCTCGAAGGACAGGAAGTTAGACAGAAGTAGCTCCGATTTTTCATAATCACTGCCTTCATTAAATTGTATATTTTGTACTAGACACTTTAGAAGTTCATTCTCAAGATCAAATTTTAAAGCAGAAACTGGGTTTTTTTGGCACTTTTAACAAAATAATAAATGTTGGTTTTCAAATGACTTTAATGCCCAAAACCAAAGTCGATTAGTTTTAATACTTTTTGTTGATTCAAAAATATCGGATTGGTAGAACTGAATGATCAGAAACATACTTTCAAAGGAAATATAGACAAAGCTATTTATAATGTATATCAATTATGACAAATATTCTTACCATCAACTCAGTAGAAAAACAAAAGGCTAACAGATTAAAAAAATCATCTTATAACATGTTAAATAAGAAAGATCAATATCCTTTCGAAATTCATGAGTAATACTCTTAAATATTCCTTTCACAAAGCAAAGGACTTTTTTTTTTTTTTCCTATTTTTCTCATCAGATTTTAAAATCTTATCTTTCTTTACAGTAGTAACAAAAGCATGTATTTTTTTTCCTTACCTCAGCCAAATAATCATTTCCTGATGGACTTTGTTCATCGAAGACTTGTGTCTCACTGGTACCTGAACATATTAAAGTGGAAGGAAAATGAAAAAACTTTGTATGCAAAATAATGCATAGTTATTAACCAGTCAGTGAATATAAAACGTGCTCCAAAATAATTACATTTGCCAACCAATGCTTTAAACAACCAATGATAATATTAATCACCAAGCAAGACAATAATAAACTAGTATTTAACCATATTTTGCATACAAACGTACCATAATAACCAACAGCTGTTGCACTAACAAGAACTTTAGGTCGAATTTCATCCGGTGCACTGTTTATCAATTCTACAACCTTTGCTACGAAATAAATAGGTCAGGAAGAATAAGCAATGATTTATGTAAATAACAGAAAAATATATGGAGCCACATATTTTTCCTGAGAGAAAATAATAAAGAACGTATTTGTTTTCATTTTTGTCAATGGGAAATGTATGCTTACCTTTGAGGTCACTCTAATCCTGCTTTGCTTGATTTCCTTCTTTATCTGCAGCATTAAAATGTGTGTTACTCACTTCGAGTTATGCATGTACTAATTTTACCAGCACAAAAATGAAGGTTGGAGGGGGAAGATACAGAAAAATAGACAGTGTATGTGTATGTATAGTCAGTTCCTCTAAAAATAATGTTCAGTAGTTTTCAACTTACAACAATGTCTAAGACAGCAAAAGTTTCCAAAATATACATCAATATATTATTTATAATTTCAGAATTTTGGATATAAATAAATCGTCTGTAAATTTTCTTATTCCAATAAAGTTTATAAAAAAAGGCAAATGAGGCCTTTCCAGCACAACTAGAAAATAAACACATGCATTGGCAATAAGCAAGCTACAGATCAAATTAGCCTGAACAGAGACAATATAAAAATATTAGTAGAAAGATACCTAATATGTCTTAATAACCACCAGATAGGTGTGAGTTGGATACTAAATCATATAAGTAGTGGAAGTAATAAGAACGGCAATAACCTCAGGAGACCATCGGGTACTTATGGACAGTCCAGCCAAATTCACAACCCCCGTTGAGCCCTGAATGCTATTTTTCCATTCTGGCTCTTCTGCAATCTTGATTCCTGGAAAGTCTTTTGCTGTAGATACCAAGGAAAAATTAACCAATTAACATAACCTATAGTATATGTCTGACAGAGTCAGGTTGTTCAGAAAATTTGTTTTTGTTTCTACCACTATGAGAAAAATAAAACTGGTGGAGTGCAAATTAGTATAAATAGAAACCAACAAATATATATTGCTTATAATTTTAAAGTTTAAGTTATTCTGCTGTAATTGAAGTTGATGTGTCACTTTGATCTCTTGAAAAGGTTTGCTGTTGTGAATAAGTTTGTTGGTATTCTTTTGTAAAGTGTGAGTGTTAGTGCACATTTATAGCATTAATTTATTACCTTCTTACCCGGAAAAATTGTTTCTGCTTTAGATTTAGATCGCGTCAAGACGTGAACACTGTGATTGTCTGCAAATATTGTTATTTGAGATGCAAGTTAGCTTAACTGTTTACGCATACACCCACAGAAGCTTAGAATTTAATTGATAAAAAATAGACAAGCAGGTGTCTGACAAAATCCAGAGGTTATACTGATTCATCACCACAAAGGCTAAGTGGTTAAGGATACAAGGACGCAACATAGTCTATAGGATGCAACTATTTATGTTCTTTTGGTCTATATTTTGCAAAACAGAGGATAACTGTGTGCAATCTAGATGTACAAGAGAGCACTGGGAAAATACAACCACAATGCATTTTAGAGTAAAATTTATGCAGGATTAAAAATGGCCGAAATCTAGATGTACAATAGATCACTAGGAAAATGCTGCATTTCATATCAGAAAACATAAACAAATGTGCTCATTAAGCTAGACCGTGGCATAACCTGCATGCAGTCTTTGCACCAACCTTCTACCAATAAAACCTGTTGCTCCAGTTACAGATATGATCATTTTACTTCCCTGCAAAAACACTCTTAGGTGATAATATGAAACCCAAACTAAATAACCAGTTAGAAAAGGCGAAACTGATAGCAGTTAAATGACACTCTTATTATGCAAATTACCAGTGTAATGTTGAACAAAAAGCATGCTTCCTAGACATATAGAAGCAATTTTGTGAATCTTAAAGTAAATACTAGTTATAAGCAACACTTAACAGGGTATACAAAGTTGCATAGCTCATCCCTCTTCAATTTTTGGCTTGTAATCAGTTGTGAGGTTGAGAGGTGGAGATCTTAAAGATTGTCATACCACCTGCTAAGCCAAAGATAGGTACAACTTGAAGTCTAATAATCACAGGTGGCACTCCTATTTAGAACCAAAAGAGCTATCAATCCTAACCCGAATCAGGTTTCCTAAGGCAAGATCAAGACAAGCCTAATATGATTATTAGCACACAAAAGCAACAAATAGAACAACCCCGTATTGGGTTTTGAGTGTACAGAAATAATACCATGAAACTAAATTAAAACTGAAATAAAATATCTAATGTGGAATATAAGGGGCAAAACCAAAAGTAAGAGAAATTTTCATTACGTGATATAAGTTATATTTTCTCTCTGAATACAAGGACAGAACAAATGAACACTCTTGAAATAAGGAGAATACACCTCAATAGGAGGATGAAAGCTTGTGGTTACTATATATAGGAGAAGCTCCTCTTCTAAGCTACTCCACCCAGTAACATGGGTAACTAATAGGTCCAAATGCCTGCTTCTCAACTACTCCATTTATTGTTTCTGATTTACACAAAAAGTAAGCCTTCAACAAATTTTTCTGTGATTGGCATTAAATTTGCGGATAAGGGGTTTCTTCACTTTAATTGAATGTTCAACTGCGTGAAATGTAATCATTTAAAGTAAGCATAAATTTTATAGCATTTGATTTGAAATTGCAGGACCAATCCGTTAATTTGGTTCCATTGTGTTTAGTTTTCAAGCTACAAAACGGACTTTTGGCATGCCACTCATTCACATTGACTTATGTACTATCCACAGCATAACAAAGAGAACATGAGGCAAAAATTACAAATGGAAAGAATAGTAAAACCTTGGGATCATTATCGGTGACGCACCAAACCCTGAAGCTCCTATGCTCTCTGGTCTGGTAAAATGGAAGGAATGGGAATTCATAATAAGTGGGGAATGAAGAAAGGTGAGAAAGGAAAAGGTTTGTTGAGTGAATGATCTTACTGAGAGAGATGAAGGAAGGTGAAGCGACGGAGAGATGGTGTGAGACCATGTCAGAGAAGTGGCTCCACACATTTCCATTAGGATTCAGCACTCACCACAATTTGGTACAGAGTGAAAGTGTGTGCTATTAAAACTCTTCATTCCTATTCTTATTCTTATGTGGTTTATTTGGAGCCACACCAACCATGTTCTCATATCCATCTATCGCTTGTTGGTTTTCGTTACTTTCCCTTTGAACCATAATTTATTCTTCAATGTCGGGGTAAAATGGAGTTTATATACACTATCATGAGGACTAAACGGTGCAGAGAAAGAGAATTTTAAAGCGGAAAATATTACCATGTAGTCATCTGACTATAATGATATTGGTATTGGGGATTGCTTTTTGTTGGAATTTAGAGTTTCTTTTGTTATAAAACATAATAGTGTTTCTTTTCCATTCTCTTTTTCTTAAATGTTCTTTTATTGTTTTGACCCAATCAAATGAGTAATCTTTTCTTAATGTTTTAAACTCAACAATCAGCGTCCTCCAAAGGTAAGAAAAAAAATAGAAATTAGAAAATTACCAAAAGGTTTGATATCAAAAAATTCTTTAGAAACACTGACTTTGTATTATGGAAGTTCAAAATCGTATTTGTCTTGATACAACGAAATTATGGTGAAGTGATAAACAGTGAGATGAATATGTTATATATGTTATATTTTTTGTTATAGAAGAATACTGATATGATGAACAAAAATTATAAGTGTCATATTTTTGTGTTTTAGTGCAAAAGTAATAAGGAAATTCCTAAAGGACAAAACTGTTTATAATATACAAGTTTAAGATAATCTCAACACTACTTACTAAAATAATAGTGAAATAAATGTTTCGTCTTTATAGATATTATACGAATTCGTCCTATTTTACTAAGATATATCCGTATTTTTATAACTTATGTTTGAGTCGTATTTGTAATTATCTTTTCTTTTTATAATTATTTGACTTTATGTTATTTGTTATTTGATACTCTTATTTTATATTAATACAAGTATACTTTTTTTAAATATTTGATATTGTAGAAAAAGAAAATATATATCATTTTAAAATTGGATACTTAATACTATCATATTTATTTTTATGATTTTTATTTTTATAAACAATTATTTAATTAATATTTCTAACCGGGGATATATTCATTTTCTTAAAGGAACGAAGATGAGACAACCAATTTATAAGTATAAAAAATGAGAATGATTATGGATTTTTACTTAAAAAAATTGGATGAAATAGTCAAAGATGCGTTCACTTCCTTATTATCCCTACTGAATTGAGCGTAGTAGTGAAATACACCACAAACTTTTCAGTCCTGGGACGTACGAAGACAACCTTTTGGACAAAATCTGCTGAACCCGTGTAAAAGAACGCCTCTTAACAAGAAATGGGAGCCAGGGAGCACGTGACGTAGATAGTTCAAAAGTAGAGAAAATATGGTATCAAATTTGCAACACGTGACTAGAGTGCATTATTATAAGAAAATATCCTAACCTAACTCATGGATCTTGTGGCTCCACGTATGTCATGCACGAGTGAGAGGTTCAGAAAAAAGGTGGTGAGATGAAGACTCTTAAATGAATGATTCTGAAGAGGCGAGGAAGCACGTCGAAACATTAATTCAATCTGATTTCTTAATATCACTGCTTCTCATACCATTCTTCAATTCTTGATATTATTGGTTTATTTGTTTGTACAACAATTTAACATAACATTTTGTTCCTTCAATTTTTGTATAAATGTTTTTCTGATGTGAATGAAAAAAAAACCTAAGTGAAACTTAAAAATAAGTATATAAAGATAGATATAATACTTTGACTTAATCTACAAATAACAAAGCTCATATAGTAATTTCGTTTTATTTTCTACTAGGGAAAAATAATACCACATTCAAAATTAGTACACTGACAAGATCGCCTATTCAACTTAATCATGTCCATATTTCGTTCCTGCTCCGATAATACCAGTATTCAAAAGAATATTAGAATGTTCAAAATGTTCTTTTATTGAGAACATCCCTGTGGATTCAGATTATACAACTAACTGATCAAAACACAAGGCAATGTTTAGCCACACTAGCATGCAATATTAAAAGACTCATTAATACAAATAAATTACAATGGCAGTAGCACAAAAAAATTAATACTAAGATTGTATGGCACAGGGAAAAAAGAAGCTTAAGAAGCTTTATTAAGCAAAGAAAGACTACACTTATACAAACACAAAAATGACTGGTGCAGCTACTGCTTTCACATGTGTTAAATCCAGAAAGTCCCGTCCCAACATCACTAACCTCCACAATTAACAATTTACTCCCTCGCCCTTAGCCCTCATAATAAGGTTAAAACAGAAGGGAGATCAAAGAATATTTTGCAGCACATCTTTCTTAATCAGCTCTAGACTGACCAGCACGAGAGGACAGGATAATACCAACAATGAGACCATACAGGGCAAGAGCTTCAGCAAAGATGAGGATGAGAATCATTCCAACAAAAAGCTTTGGCTGCTGTGCATTGGCTCTGCGGAAGAAGAAGATTAATTGTTTAAAGCAAGAATTTTATTAGGATTCATATATCCCTGTATCAAACTAACAGCAAAATATACATTTCACCAAGGATAACATGATAACATGTCCATTGATTGAAAGCATTGGGATTGCATTAAGTATTACCCTAGATACTATAGGATTCATAATATGATCAAAATAGGTTGAATAAAAAAGGTGACCAAGGCAGAAGAAATAATACCTAACACCAGCATCACCAACAATGCCAATAGCCATGCCAGCAGAGAGCCCAGCCAGCCCACAGGCAAGACCAGAGGAGAGATGTGCATAACCATCAAAGAGGTAATAAGATTTGGCCTTGGGATTAATGCCAGTACTGATAATAACAGCAATAATAAGACCATAAATACCCAAAACTCCAGCCATAACAACAGGAACAATAGACTTCATCACCAGCTCCGGTCTCATCACACCCATCGAAGCCACGCCCACACCACTCTTTGCTGTGCCATAGGCAGCTCCCATACCTTCCTCCGTCATTTCAAACAACTCTTAGTAAGATAAATCTACAGATAATGAAGAGCTAACAAAAAACCCCAAAATTCCTCTTTCTATGTTTTTTAAATACACAACTATTCAAGTGCTTCTACCACGCAATTTCAAGAATCAAAACAACGTGAAGCAATTTCAACAGACTAATTATGTCCACTGAGAGCCAATCAAAGCAACGGATATTCTAACCAAAAATATTCGGTATCAGTCATCAACCTATATCTACGAGAAAAATTCAGCGCTTACATGTAAAACTAAATCTACGATTTGAACTGCGCAATTGAATCCAACAAAACAATTGAACCACAGAAACTACCAAAAAACAACTGAATCAACCAATCATAACATATACTGTTTACCTTTTTTCTTTCAAGCAGGGATCAAATTGTGCACAGGACAACAAAATTTCCTAATAAATTGAAACTCGAAAGAGAACATGTAACTACTAGGAACACAGATCTAGTTGAGAAGTTAGGGATTGAATTACAGGAGAAGACGAGCGCAGCTGCGGCTCCAAGGAAGCCGAAAAACGGTGCCGTCTCATCGCCGCTGAAGGAAGCCATAATCACTGCAACGAAGTCGAATAGATCCGATCTGAGAAGTGAGATATTACGGTTTCCGCACAGAGAAGTTCCACGTTCCGATCTATGTTACCGTACAGTGTGAAGGGGAAGGAACAATTTCCTCTATTTTATAGTTACTTAACTACCTTCCATGCCCCCAACTGGACCGGTACAATTTAACCCGACCCGAATGTAACCAGCCCAATCCAGCTACTTAATTACCTTCCATGTCCCCAACTGCACCTCCATACTTTTCATGTTCTGACCTTAATAAAAAAAATTAAATAATTCTTACACCTCTTACATTTTTTATTTCGATTATATAATTTAAAATAAAAAATTATATTCTAAATTGTTTAATTCAGAAATAAAAATTATATTTCATAATATAAAATTTAAAAATAATATATATATATATATATATATATATATTTCAAATCGTATAATTTGAAATAAAAAAACTGTATTTATAATTATATAAAGTGAAATAAATAAATTATATTTCGAATTATATAATAAATAATATGTTTGCCATTTTAAATAAAAAATGGAGGTGCAGTAAGAAGTCACGATGGTGCAGGAAAAATGCGTCTTTGTTTTATAATTGGCGTGGGCTTTTATCGACACTGTGGCCCAAATTTGAAGCATAAAAGCTCACGGTCAAAAGTATAGAGTAGCAGAGGTGAGTGAAGGAGCAAGAGAAGAAAAGGATGGCAATAACCCTCAACAATGGCTTCAAGATGCCCATCATTGGATTGGGTGTGTGGCGCATGGAAGGAAAAGAAATCAAAGACCTAATTCTCAATTCCATCAAAATTGGTTATCGCCATTTTGATTGTGCTGGTATTCTAATGTTCCAATTTTAGCATGTTTCTTGGGCTTCTTAATCTACTTTTGCAACCTTCTACCTTATTAGGCATTTTTTTACGGTATGCACAGCATTTGAATTGAATCCAAAATCACTGATTTGCAAGCGGTCGATGTTCTTTTTGTGCAGTTTAAAGTATTAAAACGATTAGTGATTCCCTAAATGGATGATGATTAAATGTTACTTTCATTTTTTTTTTTTTTCTGAATACTGTTAGACTAACCCCACCAAAACCTGTTGATTAATTAATGTCAAAGCATACTTTTTAGTTTATGTGTTTACTTAGTGATGTGTGGATAAGCATAAGGTGGTTGACGAGATTTGGATGCGTTGTTGCAGCTGACTACAAGAACGAAGCAGAAGTTGGAGAGGCGCTTAAGGAGGCTTTTGATAGTGGCCTTGTGAAGAGGGAGGACCTTTTCATTACCACCAAGGTTAGTTTCACAGTAATTCCTGTGGAAATTTTTGATTGTGACTTGTGTAGGTGAAGATGGTAATGTTAAGTCTTCTGATTTAGATAATTACAGTCTTACCATTTGCTTTTGAATGTGCTTTCAGCTTTGGAATTCCGATCATGGACACGTTCTTGAGGCATGTAAAGACAGTCTCAAAAAGCTTCAGTTAACTTATCTAGATTTATATCTTGTTCACTTTCCTGTTGCCGTAAGGCATACTGGTATGTCCCTTTTTTATGCGCCCCTTTAGTTTATCTTTCTGTGCTTGTGTAGTTACAACCATAAGTTAATGACTATCACTCTTAAAGGAGTCGTCTAACCGAGCAGTGTTTTAAGATTACACTGAAAATACAGATGAGCTTCAATTCCCTACAAACGAGATCAGACATATACATGAATACTTATTCATTTTGTTTGAGATTTTTAACAGTAATTTCGAGCACATTTGAATGCCTTCTTCTAATATAATTTTCGCATATTGCACACATGCAGGGGTTGGTAATACTTCTAGTCCTTTGGGTGATGATGGAGTGCTGGATATAGATACCACTATATCCCTGGAAACTACCTGGCATGCGATGGAGGATCTTGTTTCATCCGGCTTGGTTCGCAGCATAGGGATCAGGTGCAATTTGGTTATGCAAACAATTTTTGCTATGTTCTAGTAGATGCCCCAAAAAACATTTCTTTACTACCCTTTATGGGCAAGTTTTGTCCAGTTATTTAGAAACAGTAAAATCAAGAATGAAGAAAGATAAAACAAACAGCCTTGTCAAGTTCACGAAGATTGACATCATGACAGCCTCTCATTAGTCATTAGTCACATGATATTAAATTCACTTTCGAACTCCTTCATGAAAGTTTATATTATTTGGGGATGATTAAAGACTTGCAGCTAAGTTTCTTTGCATTATCCATCTTATCATTCTAATGGTCTCTCCAAGTAATAAAGCTATTAAACTGTATTGATTGGTATGATTCACATTCAAGATTCTTTGTATGCTGTGATATGAATCTGATTTTTGGATCTCCATCATTCTGGTTTGTTCACCCTTGTCTCATGTTTCAGGTAAGAGGAATGTATTGGATAACCCATCTATGTTTGATTTAATGGTCTAGATGTTCCTAGTATTAACTTGAGAAATGCTTGATTCTTTTTGTTGAAATTGCATTCTGACAAAATGTTATTTGCAGCAACTATGATATATTTCTGACTAGAGATTGCTTAGCATATTCCAAAATAAAACCTGCTGTAAATCAGATTGAAACTCATCCATACTTCCAGCGTGATTCTCTAGTCAAATTTTGTCAGAAGCATGGGATTTGTGTCACTGCACACACTCCACTAGGAGGTGGTGCAGCAAATGCTGAATGGTTCGGTACAGTTTCATGTTTGGATGACCAAGTTTTCAAAGTGAGTGGTCAATACTAGTTTCCGAGCACAATGTTATTAACGAACTACCATAACTGCCTGCAATCGTCTATTCAAAAAGAGTTTCACGGAGTTCATTAATTTGAGGTTGTACCATTTTCTTTGATTTCAGGATCTGGCTGAAAAATACAAAAAGACTGCCGCCCAAATTGCTCTTCGCTGGGGCATTCAGAGGAACACTGTGGTCATTCCTAAATCATCAAAACTGGAGAGGTTGAAAGAAAACTTTCAGGTTTTTGATTTTGAGTTGTCTGAAGAGGACATGAAGCTCATTGGAAATATAGATAAATCATATCGAACCAATCAACCAGCTGTGTTTTGGGGCATAAATCTGTATGCGTGAGAATACCGTTCCTAAGAATGTATCATAATATTCCAAATATGCAAAAATATTATGGCCCTTTGATCTTGAGACTTGTATTGACATTCAAAGATGGTATAAGCTTCTGGCTCCTTGGTAGTTTATTTGATTGTTTGCCCCTTTGTTTGCTCCCCCTTCCCTTTTATTTTCCGTTCTATTTGGGAGTCCTCATCTTTGGAAATGTGAACATTTAACTGGTAACCTTCTGAAATATAGAAAATACAATTTAAAAATTTGGTAAATTTTATCAATTGGGATACTTCAATGAAGAAATAACTGAATCTTTTTGCCAAAAATAAATGAAGAAATACCGTCTCCTTCAACAAGCGATAGATATTTGCCAATATCCCTAACCTCGTTAATATAAAATACGGCCTGCAGAAGCATCCAAATCCTCCTTTCCACACCACTCCAACACTTGAATTTAGATTTATCAAGATTCACCCTCAATTCGAATTTCCCATAAAATGTCTCAACATGGAAGAAAGCAAACGAAACTGAGACTCTTTGGCTTCGCAAAATAAACTAGAAAAGGGTGAGAAATAGCAGGACCATCCTTAGAAATAGAAATAGGTTGCCATGCACCTTCATCTACCAACTCCTGAATGTAAAGAGATAGTTTTTCCATACTAAGTCCCCTTTAATTGGTTTGAAGCTCTCCAGTCTAGATCCATTCAGAAGATACATAATTTGATTCAATACCTCACACGATGAGCTAAATGGTAATATAAAAAAAGCGAAATCCCTTTCACCACCACCTTCTAATAGATCCCACTGTACCCTGCTATAAGTTTCATCAAGATTAATTATGAAGACTGCAAAACCGTTCTTGCTCGTACTTTTGTGCATGAAGTAAACAATCTCCTGAGCCAAAATAAGATTATCGGTAATACTCCTACCAGGTACAAAGCTACTTTGAAGAGGGCTAATAATGCCACGGAGGAAGGTCGAGCGTATTAGTTTTTAATAGAAGGAAAATTATCTAAGTCTAAATTCGCAATCCTAATTAATTACCATGACAGTGATATATATTGATGACTTGGCTAACCCCACAGTATTAACCATGGTTATTTCAAGATAAAAAATTATATCTGTATACTAAGTTACGCAAGTAGTCCTCCACAGATTTTTAATTTTATGAACATAGAAAAAAATACTTCAACCAATAATATTGCCACTGCGAAAGTTATCAGTAACCGATGAGTATTTTACATTACCAGAATTTTCTGAAATTTCCATAATGAATGCAATTATATCTATTTAGTGTTTATTTTGGCGGGTAAAAGTAAAATACGATCGACTCTATTGAATATTTGACTTTTACACCAAAAAGATAGCCTAAAGTTATCTCGGTAATTTCAGTATAAGCTTCCCTACACTAAAAAAGCTTGATCTAAACAAGTACAACTTAATAAATAGTAAAGTTCTTTGCTCAGATCAATTGTGGTAATTACACATTGCTCACAATCTCACAGAAGAAATGGAATTATAGCAAATCGATTACTTGGATAATCTTCAAATTTCTGACGATACCATTTATGTGTTTCCACAGCTGCAAATGACAGATTTGCCACCTATAAAAGAAATATGCCAAAAGCAAATGAAAAAACAGAAGACAATCTGTTTAAAACATTAAAACCTCAAAATCTGAAAAAGAAATATTACCACAAAAGAAAAAAGTAACCAGATCGTTAGGTTGGATCCTCCAGTAGCGACCACAAAACTAGAGTATATAACCTTCATCATCATCAAATATTAGGCTTATTCATATCAGTCACATAAGTACAAGTTATAAAAGACAGAGAAAGAGGCGTACAATCTCAGAGAGATAATGTGGAGAGGATACGATTTCAAACCAATCACCGTGAGGAATTACATATTCCTCTGCCTGTGTTGAAAGTCGTAGAGAACCCTGCCAAAATTGTTAAACTCAGATAGCCTCACGACAATTGAATGTAACAATATTTAGATAACCTAATCCACCTCGTTACAAAACTGACATATTCGCTTCAAACGCCAAAATTTCATTTTAAAAGAATCGTTTGTATATTAGTTTACAAAATGTCAAACAAAGATCCACATGCAAAGCAAATGAAGAAAACTATATATATTTAATTTCTGACGCCAAATTTATCATCTACTGTGACTTGGTAGCATCAGTATAATTTATATCAGTGATATGAAAATAAATAGTAATTAGAAGCCATGAAGATAAGTGATGGCCACTATAAGTTATGAAGGCGTAGTCTCAAAATAAAAAATTTAGAGGTCTAACAACTAGATGCATACAAGAATTTTGTGGCAGCGGTATTGATGTATCCAACCCCATAAGAAAACAGCTGCACCAGTCCAATGCTTCCATCCAAGCCTGAAAAGAGGATTTAAAACTTGACAGATTTCTAACTCTGTTACTTGCATCTGATTCTTGCCCTTGACAATGAACTCGGTCACTAGATTTGCTACGAAGTTAAACACCTCAACTGCACAATCACCACACAGCGATAGCGGTGCTGCTATGTAGAAACTAGCTTCAGAAAAATAATAAATCAATCCTCTTTATTTTATTATTTTCTGGAGAACAACCAGAGACAACTAAAAGTACAAATACAGGAAATTACGCAATTAATATTTATGTATATAGTGTTATCTAAGAACATAGGTTTGGACCTTCTCACTTCAAATAACCAGAAATATTGAATTTATTTTAGATTGCACAAATCGACAAGCAATATCAGTACTTCTGGACAAGCGAAACATAACTAACATCTAATTCACAAGTGAGAAAATAATTGGAATTAGTCACTCTCATTTGAAATCATCTACTACTTTCCTCATCTTGCACCTGTTTTAATTCCAAAGCATTATGGTACATCAAGTTTATCAATTAAAGATTTAACACTCAGACTATGTATGTCAACCACACTCAAATATACAGACTAAGTCCAAATGTCGATTAGACCTATTCTATTAAAACAATCATAAATATTATATTGAATTTAAAAAACATCTTTATAACTTCAGATATACAAGATACAATATCTTACTCGTCAATGCTACAGATTATCCAAATAAAAATGGGGAATTCTTTTCAGGAAATTATTTTTACAAGTTTATGTAACACAACAACAAAAATTCAGGAAAAAGTAAATGACGATATTAAACAAAGTCTTTTATAATAGAAGAAGTATTTAAATATGCATGTTCTACTTCTCTCAGCTCAAGCTAAACATTCAAAGTGCTATGGCAACTACAACATTTTTTTCCAAGCACCACGGCATGCTCATCCTCATAAAAGCTGATTCAGAAAATGCAATATGATGAAAGCCAAACTTGAATATCCCTGGAAACAACATTATACTTTAACCTATGTCATATTGTCATGACTCATACGTTTTAGTAGGCTATATGTGTGTTAGCACCATGTGCTCTTAACATTTTCTACTGAGACACTCTTATCAGATGAAATTCACATGGTCCTACTAGTTTAGAAATGGGAGCCTAACCAAACGGGGAATGGAAACCACATATTTAGTGAGACCCACCTGAATTTCGGGTATGGAGAAAGTGTGTCAGAAAGATAATTTTAAAGAGTGGATTACTCAGACTTTTGACAATTAATTCAGCTATCTATGCACCTTAGGAATTGTATTGACCGAATTTACAAACTTTATAAGTCCGCCTTACAATTTTAGACCAATCAATCAACAATTGAGAATTATTCATCCTAAGAAGTATAACAGGGAGTAACAGATTTCACACAAATTCTCAATTCAGCACGTTAAAAAGAACTTCCAAACTTTAAAATAAACAAATGAAAGTGAAACAGAAGAAAAAAAATCAATAAAAAAAAAACTCACAATATTCCAGTGAGATAACCAACGACATGCATTCGAGCAGAAGGGCTGTAGTCAAACACGTGAATGGATTCAAAGAGTCGTCGGAGGACGTGAAACTCCATCAGCAAAAGCAGAAAAACCGCTTCCCACGCCACATACCCCTGCCTCAGTTTATACGAATCGGTTCTTATGGTGGAACCACCCGTCAAGAAGCTGGTGATAGTGGAGTACGAAAACGGTTCCGCTACAAGCGGCACCATGCGGTACGCGTACGCCCAAGTCGTGAGAAGCAGCACCGTGGTCCACAAAAAAGCGAGCGCGTAGAAGTGCAAAAAAAACCTCTGAGGAATCGTGAATTTCTGCTGACAAAGAAAATTGCGTTGGTGATGAGAAATTTTGAGAGCGTGGGATGAAAATGGAAACCGCGTTAAAGTGGCGTTACTTGGGAGGAGGATTGCATGATTTTGCCTCGCCCGGCGAAGCCGATCAAGGTGCGGCGGAGGAAGCTCAGATTGCGAATCGGAATGGACGCGATTACGATTGGTAACGTGGCGGCGAGCCACGCCGCTCTCAGAATTTGCACGAGCACCTCCTCCATTGGTCGGTTATGCAGAAGCATGGTTTCTGCGTGGATTTATAATGCCGGAGAGATACGAAGCGTGGATAATCACCAAAAACCTATGGTGCGTGAAGAGAAGGATTAGGGATCTCGCTACAATGTTTCATTTCAATTTCAATTTCATTTTCGTTTTCATTCCTGAACAGTAACTATGAATATCATGAAGCGTGAGAAAGATTGAAGAATGTTTGTGTTGATTAAAGTGGAAACGGTGTTGACCTATGGCGCCATCAGAACCGTGAGTGGAAACTCATCACACAAGGCCTTTCCCTTGCTTGACACGAACGTCCTAAATATAATTTTTTTTTATAAAAGCTATAATTTATTAACGAGTTTAAATTTTTTATACACATTATTAACCAATTAAAAAATAATTTAGATATTTATTTACTATTGCCACTCATTCTTTGAGTCTACATCACAACTAGAGGGTACAAGTACATACTCTGCCACGTCGTATTGGAAATGGAGGGTTTAGTTTTCCTAGGTACGAAAGAAGGTCTCATTTTCTAATAAGATGGATAGAAGGATGTTATTGCGATGGGTCATTGTTGGGCCCTTTGATTTTGAAAAGTGGATAAGGCCCTTTTTTTGGGCATGGGCTGTTTAAGTTGTGGGCCCTGTTATCATTATTGCTATTAGCATGGGCCAGAGTCACGTGTGGTGGGAGGGAAAGCAGTATAAGATGACACGTCACACTATATTATTAATACGAACAATAGGACTACATCGTTGTGCCACTATTTAATGGCCTATTCCCTCCATTTTAATTTTCTAGTTTATTTTCTCTTAAAATTAAACTTAATATTTTTTCACCAACGTGTATGTAGAAAATCATTAACTTACTATGAATAGAGTAAAATTTATACTTTTAAACGTAATATTTCATCTTCAGATCTTATAAATATAAAAAAAAAAATCACTACAAAAGTTTAATGTAAGAAAATTTTTATTTTCATATTTGTAAACTATGGTTTTTTGAAAATTATGATTCTTAAAAATAGTAAAAAAGGGGTTGGTAATAGGTATCTTTAGAAATGTTACAAACCAAATAACAACATGGAGTTTTTGTTAGTAGAAATTTTAATTATCTATAGCATTTAATTATATAACAAGGATGCTATTATATTTTCATTATAGTGCATTTTTAGCTAAAAAGGTCTTTTTTATTTGGTTTTAACGAAAAAAAAGACAGATATTAAAAATGATTTATTTTTATACCTTATAATTTAGAGTTCAAAAAATAAATAATTTTATTTTAAAAAGAAAATAAATGAATGAGGTTTTTAGGTGGGCAACATGGTATGTCCGAAATTGACAACTTGTGTTGGTTGGGCACCCGAATATTTATAATTCAATTTAACAAAGGAAAAAAATAAATTTTAACGTGATTAACAATGACAATTGTAAGTAATTAAATTTTATGACATTTTTGTATGATACTTGTTTTATTATATTGTTTCAAATCGAAATAAATTATTGTTAAATAATTCTAGCGTCTAGATTAATATTTTGTTTTTTTTTTAAATATTATCTTCATCTTTTGATGATTAAAATAACTCTGAATAGAAGATTCATAAAATCTCAAAACCTTTTGATATTTTTAATATTAATTATTTTAAAGCTAGTTCTACGTTTTTTTTTTTTAAATGAATTCTTATTGGATACTGTCACCACCCACACTCATCGTATTAAAATTTAAATATAATCTTATTTGAATTGTTTCAAAAAAAATTGAGCCGATATATATAGTTCCAACTTTATCATTCTGGTAAGTTAGATCGTGGAGAAAAGAAAAATATCTTCAGCTTTTTTAATAATAAGGGGAAATTTTTTTTGAAAATGCTACAGTTTTACTTATTTCATTTCTATCTACATAAAATTTACTTTTTTTACATGTTTTTATTTTTCATTCACTATCTTAAGTGGAATTTTCATTTTCAATTATGCTTTTTCCATTTAAGATACTGTAAATAGAGAACATATTTACTAATGTTTGACTTAGAAATGACAAGGTACTGTAATACTCGTGTTTTTTTCTTTTTTCTTAAAAAAAATACTTGTACTCGTGTGTGAGTGGCAACTTTAATTAATATTTATCTTGATAACTGCTAGGTACTTGTTTATATTTGGATTCGTAATTTTTGTGTATGTAAAATCAATAATTCAATAAAAAGAGCTCAAATTAAAAAATATTACAGAATTTCATTCATAGATGGAGAATGTATATGTATATTTATTAATTTTTCCAAAATCTTCCACAAAATTAGACACAAGATTGTTTTTATTATTTAATATACTTATATTTAAATATTTTGACATATAGTTACGACGAAAAATTGTTATACATGAAATTAGTGTTTTTATTATAAATATTAATTTATATATTATCAATGTCTTTATCCATATTTGATCCGATGTTAGCCATAAATCTAACTTTTTATTTTAATTAAAAAAAATCTTTTTATCTTTATAAAAAATGAAAATTTCACTCTTAAATATATAAGATTATAATTAAAATATTCAAACTCAATCTAAAACACATCTTAATATCACATTATAAAAACAATTAAACACTATCTGCACGTTTTGTTTTTAAGGGAATGTTATATGATATCTGGAGAAGTGGACGAATGGGAAATAGCTCCTCATTTCTTAGATTTGTTGGCAAACACTAGTCTGCAGCTTTTCAAAGTCAGAGTAAAACTTTTGCACCCTTTGCACCCTTTGATCATTAGGAATGAATGTATCCAGATAAATTATTTCATTTAAATTCCCCAAACAAATTGATATATATTTTTTATTGATTTCCGTATTTCTAATATATGTTTTGTTGTTATTTTTTTTTAATTGTATAACTTATTTTTCAAAAAATAATGTGTTATTTTTTCTTATAATTGTTAATTTTCTTACTAAATCACTATATATGTTATTAACAATAAATTTATAACTTGTTACTTTTTCATTAATAATATTTTAATATTAAAACAAGATAATATAATATAAATGAATTTAGGTTTTTTAAATAACATAATAATGTTATATAACAAATACAAAATAAATTTAAAAGAAAAAAATACATAGAAATCATCCACACAAAACACCACCACTTCAACAATACTGAAAAAACAAATTATCCAGAAATTGTGTATATTAAACACTATTTCAATTGTTTAATTTTATAATAAGTGATACTATATGTATACGACTTCTATTGTTAATTTATAATATAATCTAAAACTTTTTTTATCAAATAAAATTTCTCTTGTATAAAGTGCACGAAAGATGACTTACCCATTATTAAGAATCATTAGCAAACTTGTAACAATAATCTCAACTGTGGAATCTAATTAAAAAGTGAGATCATTAGCATGATTTTGTAATTTTATTTATTAGTCCATTCAACATATGTTAAAAAGAACAACATATATTTGTATAAAGACATTTGTAAATATTATATAAAGTTTGACATTAATTTTTAAAATATATTTATAGAATCCGTACACAGTACAGGGAAACATACTAGTCTGATAGAAAGGGTTGTGATGTGGATTGGTGAGCTTAGAAGAAAGAAGAAACAAAGTTAGGAAATTGGCATTGGATGTTTGAAATGATTTTGGTGGTGTTTGGAATGAATCTTGGCCACTTACCAAAAGCAGCATAAAGGTTAATGATTAAGAAGGATTTGGTGCCGACGATTGGTTTCATCATTACCATGCTTCAAATTATACTGTACACTTATCAACCTATCATCTTTCTTCTTTGTCGTTCTGTGCCGACTCATCCATTCTTCAAAGCTTCAAATCATAAAATTTTATTCACTTGTTCCACACATCTCCTACAAACTTCTACAGTTATGTTCCCTGTACTTTGCCGTCGGGTTTTGTTTTTGATACATATGTTGTTATCTATATATCTTTCTTGTCACTAAATTCGATACAAATGGATCCAGCCTATTGCAAAGTAAGAAAATAACTTTAAATATCATTGTTTCTAGGTTATATGAGATTTGTAAGAGACTTTTCTTGAATTAAGAGACTAGATATGTATATTTGATAGAGATAGACACGAAAATTCAATAATAGTCGTTAGAATAATCTTTTCTATCATTTTAAAAAGTAATCTTAAGTTGAATTCATTATTACATAATCAATTTATAAGATAAAATTTATTTTCAGTTATAGACATTAAATTGATAATGTCAAATCTACACAACTTAATATTTACATTTAAATAAAACATATAATTTTTTAATTCTTTATTCAGCCTTTATCTATACAATAACTCTATTATAATTTTTAAGGTAAATCATGATGTTTTTTTTTTTAATTTTATAATTTCATTCTAATTTTTGTTATTAAATAAGTTAAACATTAAAAATATTTATAAATCATACTTTTATACATAGAAAATATCAATTAATTAATAAAGAATTGTGTATATAAAATATTATTCACTTCAATTCTTAAGCTATATGAGATTTTTAAATATAGACTAACTGTTATAGTTAAAAACTAATTAGCATAGAAATAATTTGAAATTCACTCTTTATCCCGCATAAACTACAATAATATTGTGACTATGTAACAATGGGCACCAATCACACTTAAAAAATAAATAAAAATGAGTTTTATTCTCTCTAAATATTAAAATTACAAAAAAAATATACGAGTCTTAGGTGTTGGCCTAGCCTAGTTTTGAATTTCGTTGATGCCTTATCTACCTTTTTAGAACTTTTCTATTTATAACATTTCTTCGGCCATATTTAAAAGATATAAAAGATAACTAACAGATATGATATAATTCTAAATCTTCTAACAGAATTCTAATATTAAAATAACTAATAATAAAATATTATCTTAATTAATAATTAATAACTAACAATCAAATTTTATCTTAATAAATCTTAACTAATATTTTTCTAAAATCTCATGGGACATAACAAACTACAAGTTTAGTAAGATAATATTTTCATAGTCAATCATCATATATAATATATATAGTTGCTTTAAAACTTGATGTTTATATGAACTTTCACATCCGTTAAGTAAAATATTATAAATAAGTGAATTTTTACTATATAATCGATTGTGAGGGAGACATAAATATTATTGAATATAAAATATAAATGTATTTAAATTTGATTATATTGTTAAATATTAATAATATAAAAGAGATTGAATATATATATATATATATAGTGACCGTTGGTAGTCATTAAGTAGTTTCAACTTACTTAACTTACTTGAATCTCACCTGAACTTTGCATTAAATACACTTCATACAACTTTAAATGCTATTTCTCTATGCATAACATTTCTTTAAATGCTATTTCTCTATGCATAACATCCCTAACAATACCTGTATTCTTATGTAGTATAGCCATTTGCATCAAAATATGATAAAATTATACATTATACATGACAGGAAATGACGTTAGAGTTATAATGCATTTTGTATCATAAAGTTGTTAAAGAAAACAATTTTAGTTATTTTCTTGACAGATCATTTGATGAGATTTGCATTTGTTTTAAAAAATATATTTTTAGCATATGAAGATAATAGACATTTTATGTAACATAGAAACATAAAATAAACATATAGATATTCAAACAATATGAAATTAAATTAGTCTAGTCTATACATATATCTTTCAAACATATTCTAAACATATAGACTTCTTATGTCTTATTAGACATAAGAAAAATTAGATAATAGTTATTTTCAACTCACAATAAGAACTTTTGCTCTAATATTTAAACTAACATTGATTGAAATTATTCTTATTATATTAAAGTATAAATTTCTCAAATTAACATTCATAAAAAAAATCATAGTTAATGTTGATTTTGAATCTAATTTACGTTATTTTTTTTTTCGAGAAATAATAAAACTAACGTTTACGATAAAACATAGATAAAAAAATCATGATAGATATCAATTGAAAAATTGTAGTTCGTATTTGTATAAAAAAATATTCTTTGACATTAATAAGAAAAACCCTATATAATATCAAACAAACGATAATAATGATAAACCATAAAATTCAATTCTAACAATTTAAATAAAAAACACTTCTTATCAACTTTAATAAAAAAAATCTAATCAACCTAGTCATTCCAATAATTTTATGATTTAGTAAAACCGACAACTTCTAAACAAAGTTAAAGAGTAAAGAAAAATATGAAATAATATGCATAACTTAAAAATACAAAAAAATTCAAATGTTTATTTTCTTTTAACATAAATTTAAAATTCTATAATTTTAAACAATTTAGTTAATCTCATTAAAGTTTTAGAATTTCAATTCCCTTTAAAAAAGGTTTTAGTTTGATACTATATTTTATTATAAAATATTTTGACTTTTTAATAAAATGAAAATATCTCAACAAAAAATACTCTACAAAATTCCCAAAAAAAAAATTCAATTTTATCCACATAGCCTCCATCGGTAAGACTCACCCACCGTTCAACAAATCCCATCTTTGACAACCATCCCGACTCACTTAGGGCAATGATGATGTTATGGAACCCACAGATGAGCTCTCTACTAATGGGCTGCTAAACAGTCCATGATTGTGGCCCGTGAAATGTCTCTTTTTTCAATGTCTATTTTATATCTCACAATTTAACAATTTTGTGCCACTGATATTGGACATGGTAGAAAATCCTACACCCATGATTTATGTTGATGCCAAAATTTGCCCATCGAATTTTTATCTTTTTTCAGTGTCCACACAACTTGTTTTCTTGTTGTTGTCGTCCTTCTTGACCATGATATATTTATATCTCAACTAGTTATGTGAACTTAAAGAGTATTTTTGTTAAGATCAGACAGAATCATAGGAATGAGAATCTGAACAAATCTTTATGCCCCGTCCATGTCAAATTAGATACTTTTGTTGATTTATGTGGAAGATATATATAAAAGAAAATCAAAATCTCATCTTAAAATTGCAAATTAAAGCCCGGAATGAAGGAAGAGTAGTGGGATTAAATTCTTTCCGGAAAAAGAAATAAAGTATTTTCTGAAATAAAAGAGATAATTAATAAACTAACAATACGGTGCGCGCTTTCCTTTTCCGCTGTTTAGCAGCGTCATTAAGTAAAATGTGAATTTAGGCAAATATCTGATAATTGAATAATTTAATGAAAAGGAAAGGAAAAAAGATTTTATTAAAAGACGAGTTCCATCAAATGTGGTTTTATGTCTTTACACAAATTTTTAGCTAACTGTAGAGGGAAAATGAGTTGAACAAAAAAAATAAAAAGAAAAAAGACATTGTGGATTGGGTAAAGTGGCTGAATAAGCTGCGGAGACAAGGGGGAAGAAAAACCTGGTGTATGAGAAAACAAATGAGGTCGGAATGAAATTGAAATGCGGGCGAAATGCGGGCGAAATGAAATTCTTATTAAATTAAATTCACGCGTAGGAGTCATGAAATCCGTGTAGTAGTCATCGTCGTGGACGTAGAGAGAGAAAGCAGAAAGAGAAGGATAGAGAGAGACACACACAACACAAAACTTTTTTTTTTTTTTTTTTTTCTT